>RCMY010000290.1_pt1 | contig 47602 bp, 64 predicted proteins | sample 2041341 | NCBI WGS metagenome assembly RCMY01 (sample SAMN09708234, study PRJNA481090) | Marine sediment metagenome, whole genome shotgun sequencing project.
TATCTAGTCTTATATGCTCATACACTTTAAATGTTACTTTGTTGATTGTTGCATAATAAACTGTTCTATTACCTTTCTTTACACAAAAATAAATAATAGGTTCTTTATTCCCCATTTCAACACCCTTTCGCATTTAAAATTTACGCCTGCGCTTTAAGGGTATATACCCAATACTATTATATATTATTTTCCAAACTTGTCAAATTGATTTCTTTCTTTAATTTATTCTTAGTATATATAAAATAAAAAGTCATTTTTATTAATGACTTTTTTTATTTAAATGGAGTTTTAGTTTCTTTACATATTGAGGTCATATCAATCAAATAAACTTAAAGATACAGCTTATTAAAAGTTTTAGTCCCCTTTTATATGGGGGTCATGTCAATCAAATAGACGGAACAATAAAATTATATTAGGGTTTTAGTCCCCTTCTATATTGGGGTCATGTCAATCGTATACTGTAAGGGAAACAACATATAATTTGTTTTAGTCCCCTTCTATATTGGGGTCATGTCAATCAAAATATACAATGAAGTATTGGATGCCGAAGTTTTAGTCCCCTTCTATATTGGGGTCATGTCAATCTCAACAAGTATACAAGTGAATTCAATCAAGGTTTTAGTCCCCTTCTATATTGGGGTCATGTCAATCTTAACGATTATGATTTAAAGATAACTAAAAGTTTTAGTCCCCTTCTATATTGGGGTCATGTCAATCACAAATATGGGAATATGGGCAAGCTCTTTAAGTTTTAGTCCCCTTCTATATTGGGGTCATGTCAATCCTAAAATATATTCTAGAACAACTTAATATTATACTTCTTTTTTATTTATTTTTCAATACCTATTTCTTTTAAAGCATCTATTAGTCCATAAAATAGTAGATTATTTCCGCATCTTGCTTCTGGATGCCAATATTTTATTATATATCTATTATTAGTTTTTGCATATTGTATTCCCCTAAAAGTTTGACTATATTCCAAAGTTTCATCAATAAAATTAACACCACAACAAATAATTAAATCTGGTTTATAAATTTCTATTTGTTCTTTTATCAATTCACTATCTTCTTTTCTATACTTTTCTAATTCTTTTATATTTGTTACATTTCTCCCAGTTTCTTTTTTGACATTTACGGCACATATAGATTTTAAGTACTCTTTTCTATCTTTATCAGTAATTTTTTCTAAATCTACCCATGACATTTCTTTATCTAAATTTCTTATTCCACGTGTCCAACGTGCTATATTGTTCCATGTCTGTGCTCTTCCACCATCTCGCAAAAATTTAGTTAAACTCCAGCTTTTATCAGTTATATCATTTACTTCCTTTAGAAGATATAATATTTTTATATTACTATTTTTATAAGATTCTTCATCTACTATTCCATCTTCTATCAAATTTATTCGTTTTTTTCTCCATTTTTCAAATAAAATTTTTTCTTTTTTTATCATAATTCTCCCTTCTAAAAATTATTAAATACGGTCAAACATAATATTTTTTTATAATTTTATTTATTTTTTTAAAATAAAATTTTTTTAATTATTGGTTTATAGTCTAAATAGCTTTCTAATTCTAAACACGATATTTTCTTTCTTTGAACTACTTCGTCATATGTTTTTCCATTCAATTCTATTTTCTTTTTTAAAAAGTCATAGTTCAACTCTACATCTTTCTTAAATACTTCAAAAACACTACTGTACGTTGAATTATTGTAACGAGTTCTATACGATAATAATTTAGAAACTCTCTTTATTGCTTCTGAAATGCTTATATCTACAAATGGTTTTCTTAAAATATAAAAATGTGATATATAATTTCTTATATTTGTTTCATTCTCTTGTTGTAGTTCCCCATTTTCTGATAAGTCTATTCCAAGCTTTTCACATATTTTTTCAAATTTTTTATAGTTATCAATATCAAAATTATAATGACATTCTTCTAAACGAAGCTCTTTTTTGTTTTTTTCCTTATTTAATTTATATTTTGGATAAGCTCTGCTTATTCCGTCATTTTGTCCTTGATTTAATTCTATTAGTTTCAACTCATTTAATCCATTAACAATATAGTGTAAATCTCTTTCAGCTCGAGCCATTTGAATTGCTAACTTCCAATTTATTTCTATTAAATAATTATATACTTTATTTAATGGATTAAAATTAACTACATCTCTTATTTTTTTATATTCAGAAACTTCATCATATATTTCTTTGAATTCTTGATAATTTTTAAATCTCCCACTGACTACTTTACCAAAATATTCGTCATTATTTTTTAAGTTTTCAATAAATTTCTTCTTATACTCTTTAGAATATCCCCTTACTTTTTCATTTATTTCTTTCAATGTATTGTCAACTTTCAAATTTTTTTCTCTTCTCAAATCTAAATCCCTTAGATATTTTGTATCCTCTAATTTTAAATTATTTAATTCTTCTTCTAAAAAATTTTTATAAAGCTTCTCAAAACTATGTTTTGTCACGAGATATAATATATTTTTATTATAGACAAATATTTTTTTACTTTCATCAGATTCTTTTCTTTCTTGCCAATATATATTTCTAAATTTTTCGTCACTTATTGTTCCAATTGATTTTTTTGTAAAGGTTAAAATAGAAATTTGATCAATCTTTTTAGCGATCTCATTATTATAATATTTACTAGTATTTCTACTAAGAACTCCATTCGGTGGCAATGATCCGTATTCTTTCAAGCTCACTTTAATTTCATTGTTAACAAAATCTAAGTTTATTTTTGCATCTTCTATATTTCTTATCTTATCAATATCTTCGTTACTCAATCCTTCTTTAGAAATTGCATTGTTCCCTAAAAGTGTTTTAAAGTCTTTTTTTGTTCTTTGAAGTATTTCCTCTCTAATTTCTGGAATTATATTTTCAATGTCTTCTGTTAAGACATCATCCTTTATTTCTTCAATATCTATGGATGTATTAAGTAATTCAGTTCTTAACAAATTAACAGAAATTACTTCATCTAATATTTTGATGATATTGCTATATCTATTATTTTTTAACCATGTATCAGTTGAAAAAAATCTATTTCTTATTTTATTTATAAATATATTATCATTTAATAAAGCAAATATAGATATAATATATTCAAAATCATTTTCGGGAAATACTTTTTGTTTTATACTTTCTATTAATACTTTATTTTCACTGTTTTTTCTATTTTTTATATCATTCTCTATTTGCTCTATATTTAAATTAAGTTTTGAAAAATCCAAAATTTCTACATAATTTTCTTTTAAATATTTTAAATAAATTTCTATGATTTTTCTTTGATATTTATATATAGCCTTTTTATTTCCTTTTGAAGCTGAAATTTGAGATTTTTTATATAATTCTTCTATCGATACATATTTTGATTTTTCTTTTGAATCTTTGTTCAGTTCTTCTTTTAAATTTTTTATAAATTCCCCATCTTTATTGGAACATTCTTTTAAATACAATATTTTATTTACATATATCGCACCATTAAGTACTATCTTTTTTATTCTTTCATCATTAAAAGTTCCATTTTTATCATACGATTCAATTATATTTTTTATTTCAGGCACTAACTTGGAAAAAGACGGCAAATAAATCTTTTCTCTATTATTTCCGAATAGTTTTGCGTTTATATCGTTTATCTTCCTGTTTCCTTTAAAAATAATATCTAGATTTAGACTCTTGCATATTTCGTTATCTGATGGTCTTAATTCTTCAATTAATTCATTTATATTCTTGTAACTCTTGCTTAAATTCTTTTTATTATCTTCAATAATTTCTTCATTTTTCCCATGTAATATATTATTTCTTAGATTATATGCTTCCTTTAAAAAGTCGATTGCCTCCTGATTTGTTTCAGTAGCTTCTGAATTTATAAATTTCAATTTTTTTAATAGCTCAAATTTCATAACGCTATTTGTATCCTTTATTTTTATCTTTCCTTTATCTGGTTTAGCAGAAAAAAAATCATAATCTTTTTCATAACTTCCGTTTTCTCCTTTAACCTTTAAAAGTCGATTGAGTTCTACATTAGTTGCTGAAAAAAGAGTTATTAATTCTAAAGATAATTCTTCATTTGCATGTTCTTCTACAAATCTTATAGTATTCACTTCATCAATATTATGGTGCTTCAATTTCCCTAAATATAAAATATGCTCTAATAGATATTGCTTCACTCTTATTTCTATCTTTTCTAATAACTTCTGGAAAATAAAAATATCCTCAATTCTCAACTCACCAATTTTTATTTTATTTCTATTTTGGAGAAGTTTTTCTATCCTTCCTTTTAAATATCTATAAATAATTTTATAGAGCTCTTTTTCTTCCAAAGCTAACTCATTAAAATTGATATATTCTATGCATTGCCCATAATGCTCTTTATATATTCCATATAATTCCGTATTTATTTTTCCATTTTTAATATTTTTATTGAGCTTATCAACCAATTCTAATATTTTATATTTATGTAGAATAATTTCTATTCTATTTCTTAAATTATTATTCTTTAATTCAATTGTTAATTTCTGAACTATTTCATTTTTAGTATCTATAGTTTCTTTTAATTTTTCATGCTTATCTAATAATATATACGTTTTTTCAAGATTTGTTTGATTTTGATTTTCACTAGGTTTCTTTTCTATTCTTTTTATTAAATCATAATACTCTAACTCACCTACTAAAAATTCTACTATATCTTCTTTCTCTATTCTAACTTCATATTTGAAATAATTAAATATTTTATTTATAAAATGTTCTTTATTTTCTGATGTTTTTTGAATATTAAATAAAAACATCAAGTAATTAAGATTTCTATCATCTTTTTTAATTAATCCTTTTATTTTAGACAATGACTTTAATACATAATCAAAATAATAATAATTTCTTCCATTTTTATTCTTATTACCTGTTCCAAAGATAAGTAGTTTATTTTCAACTTCTTCTAAATAATATCTATCATCATATTCTTCATTAGATAATACATAATCTAAAAGAGAATATAAATTTGAATTTATACTTTGACATTCACGATATATTTCTACTTTTATAGTTAATTCCTCTGAAGTTAACTTTCTCCATTTTATGGCATTAATATTTTCTTTTTTATCAAATTTTTCTCCTTGTCTCAAATAAATTTTTATATTATCTATTGTAACTTCTTCTGATTTTTCATTTATATTTAGTTGTGTCAATTCTTTTTCTAATTTTTTTCTATTTATTTTACTATTATTTGCTAATTTTATTGTCTGCTCTAAAATTTCAACATTTGTTAAAACAGTTTCCGCTTTTTCAAGATCTTTATAGAATGTTTTTTTCCCCTTCTTAACCGAAGCCTTTAATTTAAATAGAATATTACCAACATGAAATTTATCATAGAATTTCTGGATATTGCTATTTCGTGTTTTATAGTCTTTAAGATTTATAATAAAATTTTTATTTTTTATCAATTCAGTGTCTTCAACTTCATCACGTCTTACAACATAACTCTTTGATTCTTCATCATAAACTCTTTTTACTCTTATTTTTCGTTTAAAACTTCCTTTTTCTCCGTTATTTTGTTCTATTTCATACCATCTCTTATATCCATACAATTTTCCCATTTATAACCTCCTAAAGCTATTATTTAAATTTCAATTATATTATATTTTTCACTTACTAACATTTCTCCTATGCTTAATTCTCCGGATATTATAGACATATTATCAAAAGTACCTTGATTTAGCAATAATCCTCTTATATTAGAATTTTCAGGAATAATATTTTTTATTCTTTTCATAAGGTTTTCTTGCTGTGATTTTGAATTTAATTGCTTTACATAAATTGATTCTTGAAACATATAATAACCTAATTGTATCAAGTTTTTTCTAAATAATGTGTATAATTTTCTATTTTCCTCTGTATCTATTGGAATATCATACATTATCATATGAACATAACTAGTACTCATAACTCTCTATCCTTAAATTTGGAATAACTAAATTTTCTATTTTTAATTCTTCAAAAACTCTAATAATACTATCTATATACCAATTTATTGCTGATTTTAAACTTACAGCACTATTTGATATTATTACTTTTTGTAACACAATATTTTGAAGTATTTTTTTACTATCTTTAAAAAATTCAGTTTTATTTTTACTGATCTTATAAACTATATAATCAGCCATTGGTCTAAATATTTCTATTAAATCATCTGAAAGGTTGTAATTGTTGAATTGATTATGGTGCCAAAGCCCTATTGATGGGTGTAATCCTTTTGCTAGTATTCTTGACATTATTATACTTCTTAAAAGTGAATAACTATAATTCAAGCTGTAGTTTATATCATCTTGTGTGAACCTTTTGAAATTAAGTCCAAATATTGATGAAAAATATTTTCTAGCTGCTAGAGATTCAAATTTATCTATATTTTCATAATTTAATATATCTAACATTTCTAATTCATTTATTAAGTCATTCATATATCTTATTACACTTGTCAGAGTTCCTATTGAAAATAGCAAATCTCTTTGATGTTCTATCTTTTTCTTTATTATGGCTTTCTTTAATTGTAAATTTAAAGAATTCTTTTCTATCCAAGTAATTTGTTCTTTTATTCTATGAGTCAACTTATAATAACTATACATACTGTGACAGAAAACTTCTGGTTGATGTTTCTCATTACACACTAATATTGGAACTTCAGAACGTGAACATATTAAATGTGCGCCAGCACTTATATAACATTCCGGAGTTTCTATTATTACTACATCTATTATATCTAAATCTAGATAATACTCTTCCCCTTCTTTTTCTATTACTAATTGGTTATTTTTCTTTTTTAATCTCTCACCTTTTGTAACATATATAACATTTGCCATAAGTTCTCCCCTAAAAATAAAGTACATATAAATATTAATATGTACTTTTTATTTTATCATTTTTCTAATAATTTAAAATCTTTTCATAGGGTATTCTCAATCACAAGTCCTAGGTTCGATTCCTAGTGGCACGTTTTAGTCCCTTTCAATATTAGGGTATTCTCAATCAGAAAAATTATTTTTAAGAGAAATAGAAGTGTTTTAGTCCCTTTCAATATTAGGGTATTCTCAATCGATAAAATGCAAACAAAAAACATAGAGAAACGTTTTAGTCCCTTTCAATATTAGGGTATTCTCAATCTTAAATGGTTGTACATACGAAACATTAGATGTTTTAGTCCCTTTCAATATTAGGGTATTCTCAATCATATATGCAAATGGGAATTTTTTCATAAAAGTTTTAGTCCCTTTCAATATTAGGGTATTCTCAATCTTTAAAGTCTACAGACGAAGTTACGGATTTGTTTTAGTCCCTTTCAATATTAGGGTATTCTCAATCCTAAAATAGATTTTAAATTATCTTATCATTTTATCATGTTATTATTTAAAATTCAAATCAAATTATAAAAAGAACCTATTAATCAGGCTCTTTCTCATTATTCTCTAACTTATCTATTCTTGTATTAAGTTCTTTCAATTCATTTACTATTTCTCTCATAGATTCTTTAAATGTCTCAAAAGTTCTCATATCTTTCCATATAAAATAACTCAATACTATTCCCAGTATTCCAAATTCTGTCAGCTTTGATATATCCATTGTATTCTCCTTTTAGTTTTTTATATTCCTATTGCTTTCTTCTCATCTGAAAATATATTTTCCAGTAACTCTCTCAGATTCAACATTTCTTTAATTTCAGTAAATACTCTATAAAAAATCTCTTCTGAAAAATCTTCTATAAAATTAGGAATAAACTTATTATCTTTGGACTTCGCTAACTTAATGAATTTTTCTATATTATCCCATACATGTCCATCAAGTATATTTTGAAGTTTCTCTACTCCCTTTTTTCCTTTTCCTGTTATTTCTTCTTCCAAAATTCTTTTTCTAATCCATTCGTTGATTTTTCCTACAATATACATTTTTGCCATTAATTCCATAATTTCCACTCTCCTATTATTTTTATTTCATATAATCTTTTATTGCTGATACTACAGCTTTTGCTAATTCAGTCTTTCTTTCAGTACCAATTTTCAAGTCATTATTATTGCTTATAAAAAAGCTTTCTAACATAATATACGGTACTTTAGTATCTCTGAACATTGTCCAGCCTCTCTGATTTAGTTCGTCTGCTTTATCCACTGGTTTTCTTCTTATTTTAATACCCCTATTTGCCAGTCCTAATACTGACACTAAATTATCTTGAATTAATCCAGCTAATTTCTTTCCTTTTGTACTGGTATGCCAATAGAGTGTTTCTGTTCCTGTCGCAGTAACTACTCCACTGTTTAAATGAAATGACAATATTATATCGTCTTTTCCAGCAACTTTATTAAGATCGTTTACTAATTTTGTAATTCCAACATCTCTGAGTACAATTTGATATTTTATTCCAGCTTTTTGTAATTCTGACAAGAGATAGTTTTCAACAAAATCTTTATTCCATTTGAATTCACTCATGCTTTTATCTGAACTTACTGCTCCATAATCTCTTACAGTTTTTCCATTTACTGTTTTTGTTCCTCCATGTCCTATATCCACTAAAAGCTTACCATTCCATGAGATTTTTTCTTCCTGCAACTCTTCAATGTCTAAAGTTATATATTTCTCAGATACTTCTTTTATTCCAACTATTTTATAGTCTTTTCCATTTTCCTCATAAGTTAGTCCTATAAGATCTTTTTTATCTTTATAAGTCATATTATCCCTCCAAATTTTTAATTTTTATATCTAATTCAGCTATCTCATTCTCTTTTAACTCAAGCTGTTCCTCAAGCTCCGCTATCTCCTCACCAAACTCTTCAAAGTCCCGGATATCTTTTTTAAGCTGTACTTTTTCTTTTTTAAAAGTTAAAAGTAAATCCTTATAATATTTTAATTCTGATACTTTATCTTTTTTTACTTCTCCATTTTCATCTATATACTCAAATTGTCCCAGTGCAATTACTTTTATTTTTTTTGTAGTTTTATCCCAATATAAAGTCCCCTGACTTTGTAAATTCATAATTTCAGCATGTTCTTCATTTGATATTTCTATGTTTTTATAATCCTCATCTTTTATGTCACTAAATCCTTTTAACTCTTCTTTATCGTTTAATAATATATACACGTTTTCCTCCTTTAATATCCAATTGCTGTCCAGTAAACCATGCCTTGCGTAAGTGCTCCATCTCCCATACGGTGACCTAGTAAGAATTTTGTCCGATCAACTGCCTGAAAAGATACTCCCTGCCCCGCAGATTCTAAACTCGAATATGATGCTGTTGCTGATGCACAACCTTGCGGAAATGCTATTGGGAAATATCGAAAATCATTACCATTAATTGAACTTTTCATATCCCCACCCCATTGTAATATTATACCGTTCGCTAATTTCATAAAACCCGTATTTCCTATTTTAATTTCTTCTGATGTTATGCTTAGTTCTTTTTTCCATTTTTCATTCCATACTGCAATATTATTTATTACTGGGACATCCGCATACTGTTCAGCAGCATTTTTGAAAACTGTTAAAGTGGCTTTCCCTGTCAATGCCCCCGGCACTTCTACAGTTTGTGAGATATATACAAACATTTTCAAAAACTCTGAGGTAGCCATATTTGGCTTATATACTTTTAAGATACCAGCCGCATATAAACCATTTATTCCTAAAAATTTTAATGTAGCTTCTGAGTTTATTGCATAATTTCCATGTGGTAGTTCCCATAGTTCTTTATATGTTATTATTTTAGTTAAAGTTAGTACACCACGATTTGGCATTCCTGTATTTTCTCTTATTTCTTCAAAGCTTGATATACCTAATGTTATTTCTGTTGCTTCCTGTATAATTTTCACATAAGTATTTGCTGCCTCTTCTTTTGTTAGATATGTTAAACTTCCATCTATAATCCCTGTTACTGTTGCTGCTTCATCAACAACAATACTTATTTTATTCTCTATTTCCACCAAATTATTTCCACTATATGCTGGAATATAATCACCATCTGTTCCTTTGTTATATGCATACAATATTTCTGTTCCTGCATCATCTTTTGCAAATACACCCAATTCTGATATCTTATAAGCTGTATCAATTGCAGATGTTCCATCTTCTTTCCTATTTGTTATAACAAAAGTGAGGTCTACCTGGTTATTATTCTTTTTTAAAGTATTTAACCTGTATTCATTCTTTTTATTTACAAGCTGTGTTAATAGTTTATCATCACCAGAATTATATCCGTTTCCTATTTCAAGTTTTGTGAAATTTATTTTTGTTTCGTTTGCTACTGCCCTTGCCAGAAGATTTCTACCAGCATTTGTTAAAACAAACCCTATATAATTTGCCATTATTCCTCCTATCTCGTTTTCTTTCTCACTTTATATGAGTGCAATATTCCATAGTAATTATTTATACTGCCTTCTGGTAAATCTATTTCCCTCATATTCATATAATTTATTGTTTTCTTTGACTGCAGTATTCCAAAATAAAGATTATTTTTATAATTCCTTTCAAACATCAAACCTTCTAGCCAAGACCGCGTATTTTTATATGTATTTATTACTTCTATTACCCTTTTATAATCTTCTTCACTCTGCAGACTTCCAAGTGTACTTACTCGGAAATATCCAGGATCACCATTATATTCAAACCATTCTGTAACTTTGGCATTTCCAAAAATAATACTACACACATTTTCCACCGCTTCCGGAGTTCCTTTTATCATATGATTTAAAAGTGATTCCTTAATAAGATCTATTTTTTGTTCTTTGTTTAAATTCTCATCTATATAATCAACGTGCATCTCCCAGAGCATTAATTCTATTTCCTGATCATTCATGCTGTTAAGCCTGGAAAAAAGCTTATATTTATCTTTATTTTCAAACCATATTTTTCTTATGACATAATCAATAGATTCCATTATATATTTTGTATTTTCATCTTTAAGCAAAGAATCAGGAGCCAAATCTTTTATAACAACATCATCAAGTGTTATTTTCATTATTCATCCTCCGCTCCTATGTAATTTATGTCCTCTGCTTTAAAACTTATTACCACTATTTCATTAAATTCAAGTTTTTCATAGTTTATACTTAAATTTACAATTCTTTTTACTCCTGCAAGTTTTACTTTTTTTATTAGTTCATCCGGATTTAAATCTCTTCCCATTTTCGCTTTCTGCCAGCTTATAAAATCTTCTATTTCATTTAAAACATTCATTTTGATAGTTTCTATTAAAGACTCATCTTCTTTATTTAAATACCAGTCGAATTTTAAATTATATTCCTTTATCGTTGGATCTTTTATTTCTACATTATCGGTTAACGGCCGTACTTTTCTATCGTTTACTATTTCCTTAACCTGGTCTATTATTTCTTTAGTAGCTTTTCCATCTGATGTCCACAAATAAATATCCACTTTGGTTGCAGCCGGAGTACTTACAGCCACATCAATTATATTTTGATGAGCTGTCTTTGCCCAAAATGTATATGCTCCACCCGGGCCGGCTGTTGAAAAGCTTTCCGGAACTTCTCTTAATCTCTCCTTGTAACTCTCATCACTTTCTATAATGCTTCCGCCATTAGTAGCTGTTATATTTTCAGCTTTATCAAAATGTGGGAATACATCCACTAATGTTTTTAACTGTCCGATCGGTATTCCGTTTGCTTCTATTCCTGCTGTATTACATTCTACAATCCCCTCAACATATAACTTCCCTTTCTGAATTTCTAATTCTTCTATAGTCGAAAAATACAAATTATTATATTGAAGTCTTGTGCCTTTAGGTATTGCTATATTGGTTACCTGGATATCCGATATATAAAACCTTACTGTTGCCCTTGCTGCCTGTTCTCCTAACCTTTCACCCCTAGAGCCGTACAATTCCCCTTTTAAATCAAGCCTCAATTCTCTTGCAAATCTCAAGTAATTCTGTTTTATATCGTCATTATGTTTCTCATCTCTTAGAGCCAGCATATAAGAAATAGTGTTAAAAATAATTGTTTCCGGTGAAGCCTCTGATAAAGTTTTTCCAGATAATTCCTGATACTTTTTTATCATTTCTTTCTTATAAATTTCCCATGGTTCAGCATCTATTGCCTGGTAGTCTATTAATTCTTTTTCTATGCCTTCTATCATTTAGCCATCACCTCCAGATATAAAATTATTTCATAGTCTTCATAAGAACCACTTATATTCTTTATTTCTACACTCTTTAATTTTGCTCTCGGTTCATATTTCTTCAATACATCAAGCATTATTGCTGCTATTTCATTTCTTACATCCGGAACTCTTTTATCAATTAAGCTTATATCCATTGCAAAATCTCTGCTTAAAGGAACTGTTGTTTTATAAGTTCCTAATATCATTCTTACATTCTGCAGAACATCTTCAACTACTGTTTGCTTTTTATAATTTATAGATATTTCATTACTGCTTACTTCATAAATCATGCTTCACCGCCGCCTTGTTCATCTAAAACTTCAAGTTCATTTTCTTCAGTTACTGCTGTTTTTATAGATTTTTTATACTCTACTTCTTCTTCGTATATTGCCGGATCATCAACATACTCTTTTAACTCCAGAGTAACCTCACATAAATCAATTAAATTAGTCATTGAATTATAACTTTTCATTGTTTCACTGTAACTTGACAAGATATAAGGAAACTGCCCTAAAACATTTCCGCCTAGTATCAAATAATTATATTCTCCTAACTCTATCATCTCATCCAGTTTTTTTATTTCTGAAGCTATGTCTACTCCCAGAGCGGAAGTCAGAAGAATTGGAAAACTTACCGTTTTTAATTCTCTCCCCTGATGCCAAAGCATCCCTATTCCGTTTACTGGTGTATGCTCGCCTAATCTTGCTGTATTGGTTCTTTGGAGATCTCCGGCTATACTTAAAGTCTTTTTTGTTGATACTTCAAAAGTAAGTGAACCGTAACTTCCTACTACATTAGTTCTGTCATTAAATCCTATTACTTCTTTTCCAAGTTCTCTTAAACTTCTTGCCGTTGGCATACTCCCTCCTTCTTTTATGGGTGATTATATGGAGTTCCACTCTTGCTGACTCCTGCTTTTGTATCTATTAAATCACTTACAGTTAGTTTTCCAGTTATTTCTACATCCCCATTTATAATTATCTTTGATACCGGACTTATTTCCAATGTTCCGGAATTACTATCGTATTTATAATAACCGCCGTCTGGAAAATCTGTTTTTATTTCAGATGATAAACAACTACCAAGCATTGGAGAACCTAATACTAAACCATCTCCTGCTTGTTCTGTAAACAATATTACATATACTGCCTGATTCAGCTGTGGCATATATTTTTTTGAAAACCCTGTATTATATGGAACCAATAGAGGAAGCCAAGCTGTTGGTTTATCATCCCGTTCTCTCAATATAACCCTCACAAATCCATTTTCTTCATCTATTGAACTAATCTGTCCTTTTGTTATATCCATTTATTCTTCCTCCAGTTCCTCTATTTTGTATGCATCAATCTGGCAGCTATAATCACCCTGAATACTATGATCTACCTTGTCTATAATATATTTACCGGAAAACTTTTTACCCCAGGTCTTATCTAATATCAAATAAGAGCCAGCCACATAAGATACGTCCCCATCAACTGTTAACTGTATCTTTGTTTTTTCCTTTTCCTGATTTTTCAATATTTTTGTTGCTTGTTTTCTTGTATCTGATCTGTTTGTTCCTCTTATTTTCTTTGTTTTACTTTTTTTTGTTGCCTGATTTTGATTTTTTGTTTTTCCCGTTTCGCTTTTTTTGTTGGCCATTTCCACCACCTAATGATTTTACTACTTTCTCTTTTTCTTCCTTCTTTTCCTCACTGTTCCTTTTCTCCAGTTCTTCCTGGGTTATTGCCTCATAAACCATTTCATTTTTAACAGGATCAAAATATGAAATTTCTACCTTATCATAGACCGCTTTATTTTTTGCTGTTAATGAATAATCTCTGATTCTGTAGTCATTTATTGAAAAAGTTGAAACAGGTATTGTTTCATCTATAAAAAAGTTATTTTCATATACTATTATTTTATTGTCTGTAACTTTTATATTTAAGGCCAATGAATCTACAAGTCTTTTTAAAAAAGATAGATCTGTTTCCTCATTCTGATCCACTCTTTCAAAAAAATCATTGTCAGCATATAATTCTGCTGTCATTTCATGTGTATTGGCTATATTAGTTATTAATTCCTGCAAGGTTACTTTTTCCCAGCCTTTGCTGTTCTTCTGATCTCTTATATTCTGACTTAAAGGAATAGCTATACATTTTAATGATAACTGGTACGGGGTAAATGTTGGTTCATCTACATAGAAAGTCCCTACTGATAATGTTCTGACTGCATTGTCCTCACTACCATCCTCTGTTTGAATAATAGATATTACAAGCTTACTCCCTTCCTCCGGATACCACTCATTCAGCCATCTGTTGTCTTTATTTTCCAATTCTATTGACACATCATCTATTGCATCTCTTGAATTATCTGTATAAGTAAAACCTGCAAAGGATTTTTGTATTTCTTCCGATATATTTTTACCTTCATATATAACTTTTAATTTTATATTTCTTGCTATATTTTTACCCATATTTACCTCTTCCACGGCGGAATACTTTCATCCGTTTCCAAATCATTTTCAGTTAAATCAACACTCGGTATAATTATTGGAGTATTGGAAGAAAAAATGACTGTATCTATTAATTTAGGATTTGCTCTAATGAGATCAGCATAGTATCCCTCTGTCCCAAATAATTTATATGATATTAGATCCCATGTATCTCCTGATTGTGTCCGGTATACTTTTACTTTACCCATTAGAAGTCCTTCCTTTCTTTTTTCCTTTTTGCTTCCTCTATTTTTCGCATCACAATATTTGCTATTACATTTTCATCTTGCCCGGGTGCTGCATGAACATGAATTGTTATTGTATCTCCGCCATGTGAAACTACTGTTGTATTATTATTTGTAGTAATTTTTTTAAATCTTCCTTTTAAATCATCTACTCTTTCTCCAAGACTTTTTCTCGGTGTCAGCATTTTTTCTGTAGCCGAATTATTGAATATTTTTGTACCTTTTGGCAGATAACCCATTGATTTATTATTTACTAATGATATCTGGCCGGAAGGATATTTAACTAATTCACGTCCTCTTTCAGCAAGCCATGTCGCTCCTCCTTGAAAATTTGTATCACCTGTATATTTTTCTGCTGGCTTACCTCCGCCACCAAAGAAAGGCAGTGTTGGCATTTTTAAGCTCGTTATATCTTTCCATTTATCTTTCACATACTGTATAAAATTTGTGATAAGTGTTCGTCCACCCTCCGTAAAGCTCTTTATTCCCGATTTCACTGTTTCCCAAGCCCTTGCAGCAATCCCTGGTATTTCACCCCATTTACCTGTGAAAAACGCAATGAATACCTGAACAACTCCTTTGATAATTCCGAAAGTTACCTTTACAGTTCCCCAGACTATTTGAAAAACACCCTTTACAACACCTGCTACAAGCTTGAATGTTGCTATCATATTTTTTATAGCACCTATTATTAAAACTACTATTATTTGACCTATAAAGGATATAACAGGTTTCATCTTATTAAAAGCCTCTCGCATTTTAGGACCATGTTTAGTACCGAATTCTTTTAACTTATCGAAAGCTCTTCCAAGATAGTTTTTTAATACCCTTCCTAGCTCCATTACGTGCGGTTTAATCATTTGAAATGCTTTATTTACACCATTTCGAAACCATTCAGACTTCTTATATAAAAGTACAAAACCAGCCACTACTGCAACTATTCCGGCTATTATCCAAGCTATAGGGTTTCCAGCTATCAATGCTGCCAAAACACCTTTTATTGCCATTCCTATCTTCGCTATTGCAGGGGCAAATTGTGCCAATCCTCCAGCTGCTTTAAACATCTGGAATCTTTTAAATAATCCTACTGCTTTTCCAGCTGTTAATAATAGATTTCCAAACATTAACTTTCCGGCACCTATCGTTAAATTAAACATTGCCAATCCTGCAACTGCTCCAAGTATTCCACTAACAAGTTTAGGATTATTTTGAACAAAGGCATTTATCTTGTCAAAGAAAGGACCAGATTTTAAGGCCAGTTTTCCTAATGTATCCGCCATTGAGGCTCCGGCATTTATTGCTATTAATTTTATAGAGTTCCATGCCAATTTCAACTTATTCATGTTTGTTGAACTTCTGCTTTCAAATTCCCGGTCTATTGAACCTTGCCAGTCCATTTTGCCCATCTCTTCTAAATTACTTTTCAATATATCGGTATTGGCTACTAATTTTGCTGCTGTTTTACCTGCATCTCCTCCGAAAATGTGGTTTGCAATTCCCAGCCTTTCTCCAGCTGGCAACTTTTGGATTTTCTCCAATACATCAAGAAATACTTCCGATGCCTGCCCTGGCTTTTGCATATCATTTGCTACCTTTTGAGCATCTAATCCTATTGCTTTTAATGCTTCTCTTGTTTGTTTTGATGCTCTATCTCCTCTTCCGAGCCTGCTCATCATGAGGTCTAAATGTGTCCCTGCTTGTTCTGCATCTACTCCGGCTGCTTTAATTGATGTAGCTAATGCTATCATTTGAGATTCTGTAAATCCTGCTACTTTTCCGGTTCCCATTATCTTACTGAAAATATTAGCAATGTCCTCGGCTTTCGCATTATTCATATCTGATAAATGATTCATTCTGTCAGCTAGTTCTTGAACTCCGGCATTAGACAGCTTTAAATTCTGCTTCCAAGTAGCGAGCCATTCTCCAGCTTGTGCTTCTGATATATCCATTGCTGTTGCTGATTTTGCTACAAGTTTTGTAAAATTACTAACTTCTTTTATTTTAGCTTCTCCTACTAAATTTGCTCCAATTCCTGCTTGTAATGATGCTTCCGCTATTTCATACATTCCTTCTACAGTTACAGGAATTTCTTTAGTTAAGCCTTGTAATTCTTTTCTCAATTGTTCAAGACCAGAATTTTCCATATTAGCAACTTTTTTTACTCCAGCAAATGACTCTTCTTCATCTAAAGCAAATTTAACAGGGATAAATACCGCTGCTGCCTGGGCTGTTCCACGCATCATTTGTGAACGGCCAGAGGCGATCATTTTTTCTCCCCTGTCATTCAACCCTGTCTGTAATTTATCCAGTTTTTTGATACGTGCCTGTTGCCTCTCCAGTTCTTCTATTTTTTTTCTTGTTTGCTCTGCAGATATTCCATATTTTTCCATAGTTTTTCTGGATTCTTCTAATTCAGAACGTGCAGCATGAAAAATCTTCTTTTGTCTTTCTGCTTGTTTATTTAACTTTGCTATATGTTTCTCTTGTTCTTTTATTGCTTTATTTAATTCCTTATTACTACGCCCAGATTTCTCATAAGCTTCCTTCATAGCTTGAAGCTTTTTAGATGCATTAACAATCTCTTTATTCGTTAATATCAAATTCTTTTGTGCTTCATTCGCTCCTTTTTTTAATTCCTGAAAGTTTTTCAAAGATTTCTCTTGTTCTTTTAATGCCTTCATCTGAGTTCCCATACTTTTCAAAGTACTTTCAACAGATTTAAAAGAAGAGATAACACTGCTATCCATATTAGATTTTATCTGAAATGCCAATTCCATATTTTTAGCCATGTGTTATCCCTCACTTTCTTTTTCCGTTTTTTCATGTTCCTTTATTAATTCGTCTACTTTTACAAGCCAGTAATCCGTTATTTCCAATATACTTAAATCCAATAAATATTCAAAGCTCACACCCATTTTAAAATAATTCAGCCACCCCGCTATATTTAACAGGATATCTCTATATTCATCTTCTAAGCTTCTGTAGTTTCCTTCTTCTCTTCTTTTTTCTCCTCGGATTCCCAGCCTTTGTTCAAAAAAACTTTTGTCTGATTCAGCACTTTTAAATAATCTTCTCCTACAAGGTCTAAAAAATCTGAATATTTTAATCCTGATGCCGTAGCTGCAACATTCAATGCATATTTATCTTCAAATTCTTTGAAAACTCCGATCTCTCCTTTAGTATGAATCTTATAATTTTTTTCAGAATCCAAGAAATTTCTTCCTGTCATATTTTCAAAATCCAGCTTAATTGTATCTATCTCTTTTCCATTTATATTGTATTTTTTGCTTAATTTTATTTCCATTACTCCTCCTTAAATTTTCCCTAATATTCTTCTTATCTCATTGTTATTTTTTCCACCTGCAGACAACACCCCATTGAATACATCTATTTTAAATATTTCTTTTCCATTCACTTTTAATTCATAATAAGTTGCTGCTACTTCAACAGATGACTCCATCTTATCTCCTGACTTCATTTTAGGACCATCATACGATTTGATTAATCCTTTTATTACAGCATATACTGTCACAAGCTTTCTTCCATGTGTTTCAGCATCCAATTCTTGTGATGCTCCTACTACCTCAAACATTATTGAATCATCTGTAGCTAAAGTTCCCATACTTTCATTCGTATGTTCTATTTTGATTTTGAAATCCATTTTTTTCAAATGCCCAATTAGTGGAACCTCTATCTCTGCTGTTAATCCAAATTGTTCTGAAGTTACTGTTGCGTATTCTACTTTCGGAAGTTCCACTTCAGCAATCCCAGCTAGATTATTTGATCCATTTAAATACAAATCCGCATCTGATAATGCTCCTGGTATATTTTTTTTACCCATTTTTTTCTCCTTTCTAACCTGTTAAACTATTCAAAAAACTTGATAAATAATTTATATCAATCTGTTTTATGAATGTTGCAGATTTCATATGCGGGACTATTCCAAGATTAATTCGGAAAGATATATCTCCATTTTCCAAAGACAATATAGTATTGTCTTCCGGAGATATTAGAACTTCCCCACCAAGAAGGTCTCCACTTCCAATAAGTCCTAAAAGTCTTATATTTATACTTGTCATAACCGTTTCCGAAAGTTTAAGATCAAATTTGCTATCCACAGTATTAAAGTATGTAATTACCAGCTCGTTTCCAATCCATTTGAACATACGCCGTGTATAGAGAAACTTGTCTTTTGGATCTGTCGCCTGTGGATTTTTTGCTGTTTCACTCCCCCAGCATCTCCAACCAAGGAAATTAATAGCTGTTATTACTCCATTTCTATTAAGAAAGTTTGCTTCCTGCTCTCTGTCAAGTCTTATTTCCGTCAATTCTGTCCCGTTGTCCCATACCAGAGCATCCATTTTATAGGCTTTATTACTCGGTGTAATTGATGGCACACCGCCATTATCATTGTCTGTTAGTAAAGATAATGCCGCATAATGGATGGAATGATGGTAAACTTTTCCGGCCAGTTTTATGCCTCCATAAAGTACCGCCATATCTTCGTCAGTTATGTTATTATCATTTTTCCATACCGGTATTTCATCATACTTTTTATTAAGCGGAGCGTTTATAAGCGGTATTGCTTCAAACATTCCTCCGTTTATATTCTTTGCTTTTGTTTCCATTATTGCTGCCACTTCACTATCTCCTGAAAATTCCGGTATATCCACAAAGGCCGGTAACTCCTGAAACTTCATAAATACATCATCTAATAATTCCAGTCCTTTTCTTTGCATTGTATTAAGATCATAACCACCTATAGCATCATCTTTTGTTATTTTAGATAAATCTATAACATCATAAGTTATGTCCACTTTTGTTACACCATCACTAAGTAGAACCAATAATCCGTCCTCTGTCCATGATGTTATACAGTCTGTTATTTCTAATGAAGTACTATTATCTTTTACAACAAGTGATTCAACTATTACTTTATGATTTTTTATTGTAAATTCTCCATTATTTACTTCTACGGCTGCTTCTGTCTTTGCTGTTTTATGTTTAGTGATGTCTACAATATTTACAGCATATATAGGAGCTATACCGTACAGATTGAAAAATACATCTATTGCCTGTGATATTGAGAAATCAAGATCATAAGTTCCACCAAAATATGTGACGGCCTGTGCTGGTGTTGCTATTCTTTGAACAACATTCACAGTTCTATTTTCTTCTGATACCTGATTCATTGGTGCGGTTCCCACTATAAAGCAGCCATAAGGTAAAACTATTGGAGTAATCAGATTTGTTGTATCTTCTTTCTGATATGTTCCATGCTTATATGCCTCTGCCATAACTTTCCTCCTTTACTTGTTTTTCAAATTCCCTAAAGTAAGTTTCAATCCTTACTTTTTCATTCTTCATTTTGGGAAAGTCTTTTGTTTCTACCAGTATCCTTGAGAGAGCCGGATATTTTTTTACTATTTCTTCTACCTTATCTCCCTCATATACTCTGAATGGAACTAAATTTAGTTCTTTGGTTATAATAGGCCTCCCTATATATATTCTTTTCATTATCTCCCTCCGGTAAATTGGTTTTTTAACATTTCTTCCAGATTATTTTCCACGATCTTATTTTTGACTACATCTCCACTCGCTGTAAAACTTATACATGAAATATAAAATGGTCTTGTTTGGTCCTTGAAAAATTCAACTGCAAAATCACTACCTGTATCTATAGAAAACTCTAAATTTATTGTAGGTTCTTCCATTAAACACTTTTGAATATATTCTGTTAGTTTAAAATTTCTGGTATAATCTTCATCTGTTCTGGAATCTGATCCCACTGTTGCCGTCCATATTTCAAAATCACATTTACTTTCATAAGCATCAATACCTGTTTGATGCACTCTATATCCAGTTCCTCTAAATGCTATATATGGAAAACAACTTTTTTCCTCTGTATTTTCAGCCTCATAAACCTGAGGTTTCAAATAACCTCTGTGAACAGAAACAGCTTGCATTATTTTTTTCCCATTTTCATCTTCTAATGATGAATAATCAAAATAATCCTTACATTTTTCTTTTAAAAATTCATAAATGAATTCTTCAGTCCTTGTTATCATTTCATTTCCCTTTCAAATTCATGTTCAAATCTTTCCGAAAACTTCTCTTGTGAATACCCTATTAAATGTTCAAGAATACTCTCTTCTCCTAACATTTGAGGAGTAGAAGGGCCATACAATCTTTCTATTGGCAGACTGTTTCCCCCTACTCTTGTAAATGCTCCGCCATGTCCATCATGATATGCAATAAATCCTTGTCCTAAAGATTTCATCCCACCTTTTTTCACTGCTACTTTCAAAGGATTTCTTGATCTTCTTCTCCTTGACAATCTGAAATGTTCCAATGCAAGCGGACTTCCCGAAGAAACTATTTCACCAAATAAGTTTCCTGGATCAGATTTTTTTGCCTTATAATTTTCACGTAGTTTACCAACTTTTACTTCATAAATATCTCGTGCTTTTCTGGTCTGCTCAGCTTTCGCCATATCCAAAGCTCTATTCATAGATCTGGATATTATAATCGGTACTTTCTTTGGAGCTATACTTATAAATTTATTAGCATCATTGAACATTTTCTCATCGAATACTACTTTTATCATCTGTACCCTCTTTCTGTACGACGATAGACATTTATCTCAAATATTCCTCCGTCCCTTCTTGCACTTAACACCTGATAATCTTTACCATCTACATTTAATACATTATTTACTCCAGGTAACCCTGCTTCAAAATCACTTGCGTTCGCAAATATTGTAAATCCATCAGTGAAAGTTCCATCTATCTCATATGTCTCCCCATACATCTGATTTATTTTGAAATTCTCGGCATCTATTACACAATCCATTATTTTCTCACCTATTTTATGTGACTCTGCAAACTCAAGGGCATTTAGAAATACGGCTTTTTTATCAATTTCAAGTTGATCTTTGAAGCTTCTCATCAATCCTCCTTCTTATTCCGGATTTTTGTCTTTATCTTCGTCTTGACTTTCCTTTTCTATTACTTTGTATTCATCAAGTATTTTAGTAATTAGTTTCTCCACTCCGATATTACTTTGTACTGATAATCCTAATTCTTTTACTATTTCCAATAGTTTAGGTTTGCCAAAAGACTTCAATTCGGCTTCTGTGTACGACTCAATTATTTGTTCTTCTATATCTTCATTTCCGGAATCATCGTCTGTATCAGCTGCTCCATTCTCTGTTCCTATGTCTGCATCACTATTCCCAGAATCTGCATTATCTCCATCGATATCAACTACTTCTGCTTTTGGCTCTTCTTTGTATTCCTCTATTAAATTTCTTTGCAGCATTCTTTTTTCTTCTTCTGAGGTTAAATTTTCAAGAACAGTTCCTATATTTTTGACAGTTCCACCGTAAATTATTGGTGTTAAAACTTTATATTTCTTCATATTATTTCACCTTCAATACTTTCAGAGATTTCGTGTTTATTGGTATCATTACAGGTTTAGATGTCGTTCTTATTGTTATTGAGTCATTCTCTTCATTTTCAAAAATTCTCGGAATTAAATCTCCCTGCAATATTCCATTTTTTATTGTTGATTCTGCAGCAAACTTAACAATATTTCCTTTTGGTGCTAATAGTGCAGTGTACTCTGGAACTAATTCCAATACTTCTGTTGTACCATCTGCTTTTATATTGTCGTAGTATTCTTGATATTCATAAATATCCAAACCTAAACTTGTTAGAGTTCCTATGTATATAACCCCATTCGTATTTTCTGTTTCAGGTCTTATCTGCCCCACATAATAATTTCTTAAATTCATAATTTCTTTTACATTTTTATTATTTTGAAATAAATCTGATGCTTTTGGATCAAGTATAACCGCTGTAGGTCTTTCTCCCCCATCTGCAGTAATTCCCCTTAGAGCACCTTTTAAATCGTTTATTGGATTTGATGTTGCTGAATCCCAAGTATCAGGCACTGTAATTATATGTGGTTTTCCAGGTTCAGTATAATCTACTACATCCTTTACCCCTTTTCCTTCAACAGTCAATTTCAATGTATAAAGGACTTCTGCTGCCATTTTCTCCCATCTTCTTGATATTTGATCTACCTGTTCTGTCATTGTCTCAGCAATTTTTTTAGCTCTTTTAGAATCCGGATCATCTTTTAAAAATGGATTCTCACCCGGTTGTCTCTCAAAAGTTAATTCATCTGCAAGAAATGACTTTTTCGGATCTATTTTATATGGTTTGAATACTCTTCCTGTAAATTTTTCTTTTGGCATTTCCTGTCCTGGTATATGTCTTGCCACCATTGGAGCCATTAATCTTCTTCCGTTTTTAAATTCAATTTGAACTTCTTGTGAATCTGTATTCTCTCTATTATCAAAAAAAGTATCGAACAGAAAACGTCTTGGTTTTGGCATTTGCTCTACTACTAAAAACAATGCTCTTAATGTCAAATCTAATTTCATTAATACTTCCCTCCTAATTCTCTTAAATATATGTTTCTGTCTCTGCAAAGTTCTATAACTTTTTCTTTTGTGGCCGTTCCAAAATTAACTGCATCTATATTGAACTCTCCTTCAGTGTAAACTACTGTTTTTGTTGCCACTGTTGTTCCGTCAGCATCCTCTGCAACTATCCCGAAAACTATAGTTGAATCAGTTATTATTTCAGAATCTAAACTTACTATGTCTCCTCTTTTCACTGCTTTACCAGCTGCAACCATTAATTCTTCCGTTATAAGATGTTTTTCTCCGGCTATTAAGTGATCTGGGCTTAATTCATAATCTTTTTGCATATTATTTTCCTCCTTTTATGAAATTTAATATATTTTCAGCAATTCCCTTGTCTTTGTTTTCTGGCTCTGTTTTTGATTCCATTTTTTCCAGCCCTTCCCCGTTTTCTTTTTGAATGTTTTCAAGTTTTTCAGCATTAACTTTATTTTGTATTTTTTCTCTTTCTTGCTGTTCCCTTACAATATTTACTGCCAACTGTTCGTAATTTACAGGATCAGCATATTTTGCTTTCACAACCAAGTCATCAAAACCTAATGGTGCATTTTCCTCTATATTTTTTATTCTTTCTCTTTCCCCCTGTTCACCCTCTTTGTATATTTCATCGTATATATCGGGAAATTTTTCTTTTAATTCTGCTTTTGTCATATTTTCCTCCTCATTTATTATATTTCCAGGTTCTTTAGATATTTTTTTGGGTGTTTTGACTGAATTAACAAGTGTATTTTTAAATGGATTATTTTTAAAACTACTAATATCCACAACTATACTGTTTACTATTAGCCTATCTCCCATGTTTTCTATACTTGCATTTTGCACTAATATTTCATCTATAAAACCATATTCAAGTGCATCCTCTGCTGATAACCAACTTTCATCATCCATGAGCTGTGATAATATTTCTTTTTCCTGCCCTGTTTTACTAACATAAGTATTTAAGATTGTCTCTTTTACTTTATCCAGCACATCCGCTGTCTTGTTAAAATCTTTACTACTTCCTGATGCAACTGTCATAGGATTATGTACCATAAACATTGTGTTATTCGGCATATATACTTTATCTCCAGCACAAGTTATTATTGTTGCAGCACTTGCTGCAATTCCGTCTACATAAACCTCTATGAATGCCTTATGATTCTTCAAAGCATTGTATATTGAAGTCGCCGCCATTACCGAACCACCTGGACTGTTCACATAAAGTTTTATTTTCTCATAGTCTTTTAGAGAATTTAATGTGTTTCTTATATGTTTATCCACTACATCATCGCTGCATTCATTGCTTCCAATAGTTCCATACAAGGTTATTATTGCTTCTTTTTCTTCTTCCTTTTTCTCAATATTCCAAAATATTTTACTCCTGTCCACTTTTGACCTCCTTTTCTATTATCGTATCTTTTAAAACTATATTATTTTTATCAAGCAGCTCATTTTCATAAGCTAACAGCTGTACATTTTGTTCAAAACTTCCGCCATTTAGCTCCGCCGTCTCTTTTGTCCGTGTTGTAAGCCCGTTATTTATTTTTATTACTGAAGCTTCCGCTTCTTTTTTAGGGTCTATTGAACCCTGAGCTGGTCCATTCCATTGTGATTCCGAATAAGCTTTTCTTATAAGCGGATCTTCAAAATTAATCAATGGTAATCTCCCATTTAAATATCCTTCCCTTAAAAATTCCTCGTATACTGGCTGTGTAAAATTTGAAGCAAACCACTCACGCCTTTTACGAAACATTTTCCAAGCTTCTAATAATGCTGCCCTACTTGCTGAATATGAAGAATCAAAGTGTGATATTAGTATTTCATAGGGTAACTCCAGAGCTGCTCCTATTTGCCTGAGTATTGCCATCACAAATCCGTCAAAAGCTGTATTAGGTCTTCCAGGATTAACACTTGTAATTTTCTCTCCCGGATCAAGTTGTGTTATAAGACCTGGTATTAATTCAATTGATCTTTTATCCTCAGAATCTACTTGTTCATTTTCAGATACCGTTGTTTCTCCAATATTTCCATTTTGTTCTCCCTCACTTTCTACAAAAACTGCAAATAAAGCACTTACTACTGCTGCTGTCAGTTCAGCTTCTGTATAACGATCTAATTGCTTCATACTTTCAATTACAGGGGCCAGTATTGGAACTCCTCTGATTTGCTCTGGCCTTTCAGTAAATAGTAAATGTATCAAATTAAGTTGCCCGTATTTACCATAGATTCTTAAATCTTCCACAACCTCTTTACCTCTAAAATCTGTGTCCAATGGATGTTTGTTGCTTACTCGGTATGATTCAATCCTTCCATGTTTATCGAATTTCACTCCCTCTGTATACTCATTATCTTTCCCTAAAGGAGTAAAAATTCTATCGGGTTCTATCACTTGTAACTTTAAAGAATACGGATTCAATGGCGTTTCAAAGTAATTGAGTTTTATAAAACATTCGCCGTTCAGTAAAGTGGTTAAAAACACTAACTCCTGTAGTTGGTAAAAATCCAGCAGTCCCTGTTGATCTATTTTACTATTTGACCAATAACCAAACTCTTTCTCAATCTTCTTTTGCAATTCTTCTGAGAATTCTTTTTTTAATCCTAGTGTTTCGAAATCAATTGTTGACTTCAACTTTAATCCTGACCCTATTACATTTGTTACTATTTTCTTTATCGCCCCTGTTGCTAAAGGAGCTCCCATAAATAAATCCCTGCTTCGCTGTACTAAAGTGGATCTGTTTTTATAAACATCTTGCTTTACTGAACCTCCGCCAAATATCCAGCCTTTCATGTTCTTTTTAAATTTATTTGCTCCATGATTTGAATATCCGGTGTTTAGTATTTTATTTATTTTTAATTTACTTCTCGCTACTTCTCTCTTTAAAGCTTTTTCAGGATCTATTATTTCGACTGCTTTATCTAAAAAGTTCACATTTTACCCCTTTCTACAAATCACGTGGCACAGCACTTAGCATTTTTTGCCTTTTACCCCCATTCTCTGCTTTTTGTAATTCATTATCCCAGTAATTTATCATTCTTCTTACTTCTGCTAAATCAACTCTTTCCAATTGTCTGGTACCCATTTTATAACTTTTACTTGTCGCCAGTGCTTCTTCTGCTGATAACCACATTTCCTTTCGCTGTTTACAAAATTCAACAGTATATGCCATTAAACCTCCACTCCTTTCGATATTATTCTCCGTCTCGGTTTTGGCTTTACATTCTGTACCGTATACCTTTTAGTCAAGTCGGGATTCGCTATTTTTAAAGCTGCGTAAGCGTAATTACGCAAATCTACTGGTTCATTTCTTTGTGTACCCTCTAATTTCCATTCAACTTTTTTTATGCCTTTTTTCCATGTTGTAACTCTTTTTTCAGAGGTAAGTCCTTTAAAATATGTCTCATCGTATCCCTTATCTTCTTCAATTGGGTAATGCATAAATCTAGGTCCTTCTTCTTTTATTTTCATTCTTGATACCAAAGTCTCTTTTCCTGTATTAACTCCTAATGTAAATAAAGCCACACCCGCTCTGTTGGTTCTGGTGACATTTGATAAAAGAGCTTTCCCATCTCCTCCTAGACCTTTTATTCCAAATATTCGTCTATGTTCTCTTGGCTTTAAATACTGGTAAACTTCATTTGTTTTGTAACCTGTATCAATACAAGTGCATAAAATTTTTATTCTTTCACCAGAGTTATAACTAAATTCTTTGTCAAGCAATCTATCTAACTGATCCCATACGTCATTTTCAGTGGGGTCTCCGTGTAGAGCTTTGTATTCTATTCCCCAGCTTTCTTCACCCTCACCCCAGCCGACTACCTCTACCTCAATTCTGTCTGCTTGAATATCTACTCCTGCTGTTAAGGCTTTCACATTTTTAGGAACTTCACAGTTATATAGTTCTCTTCTATCCGATAGTTCTTCAAAATCTACCTTTTCTGCGAAATCTTCCCAAGCTTCACCAAGACAAGTGTTGGTGAAAACTTTCATCTTTTGCATATCACCTTTAGCATCTTTAAATTTCTGTATAATTGTCTTCCATTTTGAAAAAGGGCTGTACAACTCTGATATTTTAAATCCTCTTTTTCTATACTTTTCTTCTTTTTCCAGTTCGGCAGAAGCTATCCAGACACCATTTTTCATTTCCTTTTTCCACTGATTTTCTGTTGATATTTCTGAACATTTATCGCATTTATGTCCAATGGGATCAAAAACTATATTTCGCCACTCTAATTTTTGTAAAGTTTTACATTTCGGACAAGGTATGTAGTATTCTTCCATACTTGAGCTATTATATTCAGCTTCAATTCTTGATTCTCCTGATACCGTGGGCGTGCTTGTTACCACTATTTTCCTGTTCCAAAAGGTTTTAGTTCTCTCTATTGCAAGGTTTAATGGGTCTCCCTCTCCTTTTACATCACTTTTGTACCTGTCTACTTCATCAAATAGCCCCACTCTAATCGGTCTTGCTGCTAACTCAGTTGGTGACTCTGCTCCTGTCAAAACTATATATCCACCTGCGAACTCTTTTTGTGTCTTTGTGTTTCTCCCGTCCTCGCTTGCCATTATCTTTGTTTTCAACTCTGGAGTACTTTTTACCATATCATTTAGCCTTGTTGTTGCAAAATCTTCGGCTGCTTTTTGTGTAGGCATTAAAAACATAATAGGAGCAGGCTCATAGTCTGCGTAGTACCCAAAAACATTTAACAGAGTTTCTGTTTTTGATAACTGTGCAGCGTACATAAGCACTACCATTTCAGTTCTTGGGTCCGATATTGCTCTCATTACTTCCCTTTGGAAAGGCACTCTGTCAGTATTCCATCTCCCGGGTTCGGCTGACGTTTTAGAACTTAAAATTCTTTTTTGGTCTGCCCATTCGTCAATTGTCAGCTTGGGTGGCGGAGCAAGTACATTACATATTTTAGAAAATAGTTTAATCGTTTTTTCAAGCTCTCTACCTCCTTTTTCAATACTACTATTCATCGTAATCCTCCTCGTTGTACGTTTCATTTGTTCTAAACACTTCGCTGTCGTATTCAGAAAGCTCCAACAGGATAGCTCTTATTTCAGTATCTACTAACTCTTGTATCTCCCCAATGCTCTCCATTCCTATTACCATAGGGGCTACTTTGTTAGGCATTGACAACAATCTCAATTTTACATTTGCCAGCATATTAGTCATTACTTGTTCAACTATTTTAGCTGGGTGTAATTCGTTGGTTATTTCTCTTATTTTTAAATCTCTTAACTCTATATCCTTTTGCCCTTTTTTTATATCAGTTTCTAACTTTTTTTCTTTCAAATCTATAGGAGCTTCATTCATGGCAGACACATAATCTATGTATGCCCTTATGTTTTCCATAAAATAGTATTTTCCTTGTCCATTCTTTTTCAAAACATTTTCCCCTGCTAATCTTCTTACATGCCTGTCTGTTATTCCCAATAGTTTTCCTAACTCACAGGCTTTTATATACATTCCTTCTTTAACTTGCATTTTATCCCTCTTTTCTCTCTTTTTCGGTTAGGACACTTTTTAAAAAAAACTTAATATTTATATGGTTTCGGGAACTCGCCAGACCCGCAGGTCATTTGAATCTCTGGAAGTACCTTTTTCATTGCGATTGCTCGCTCGGCTTTCTCCCTCGATATAACCCATACTCTTTAAGCTTGTATATCAGTGCTTCATAGTCCTTGTCTCTCTCACTTCTGCTCCCATATCTTAGTGTATCCATCCACAGTCCTGTCTTTTTACTATCTGTTACTATATCTATTACATAACCTTTATCAAGCAATAGGGCCTTTCTATTTGCTCTTATATCTAATAAATATATTTCTGTATTCTCTATATCATTAAACTTTAGTGCCGTATGCTTTAATCTATTAGGCTTTTCAAATTTGAATTTATATTCTATCCTCCCAAAGAAAACCATTAGAATGAAAGATATAAATATTATTCCTAAAATCAAAAGTAATAATATATAAAATCCTAAATGAACAGAAAAGATCATACATCCTATTACTACTGTTGCTATCACTTTATATAAAAAGTCCATTTATATCTCCTTTTAGTTTAAAAATAAAAAAAGGACATTAAGCCCCTCTTCAGTTTACCCCGCTGCTTTATAGCTAGTCGGTTATGGTATTCCTACTAAGGAAACTTAACGCCCTTGACTTCTGTCATAGTGACGATATTTAATTGTCTTTTTTCAATATAATATTTATAATTATGTCTTATTATATAATTTATATTGCTTTATGTCAATATACTTAATTATCAAAACACAATATATTGTGTTCGATCTTGTTTTTTATCAGAAAAATATAACACTAAAATTAATATATTGTGTTTTAGATTTTTAGAAAGTATGAAACAATATAGAATAAGAATTAGTTTACTTTAAAAATCATACTAATTTTAGTTTATTTTTCAAAGTTTTGTTTATGAATTCTTTTATTTCTTCATATTTGAAATCCATTATTTCTGCTTTCGCAAAACTAGTAATATTCACAAACCCGAATTTTACATCTTTTCCCATTTCTATGATATCTCTTAATAACATTAAATCATTTATATTGTTGTTTACAGTATTATAACCTAATATGATTTTTGTTATTTTTACATTTTCGTAGTATTCTTTCTTCTTCTCAATTATTCTACATTCTTTTTCGTATTCCCATAATTCCATTTTATGACTTAAATATAAAAACCAGTCCTCCTCGCTTTCTTTTTTATCCCACAACTTATGTTTCATTTTTCTTGTTTCTTCAAAAATTTCTTTTTCCGTTACATATTTTACTACGTGAATTTCATTCTCGTTTAACTCCAGTTCAAAAACAATCCCTTTATGACCATTTGAATAATGAGACCACATTAATATTGAATTGTCAACCTCACTTAATGAGCATACTCTATAATTTGACAACTCTTCTGCTATATTATATTCTTGTATTTCTGATAAAATTTGCTTTTTCTTTTCACTATCAATAGTTATTTTTGTTATTGGTAACTGTGGTTCATATTTTATTAAAACATCATAAGGATCATTCAAATTTAAAGTTTTCGTTAAATAAAGCCTTTTATTTTTTATGATATCTAAGGAAAAACTGTTTATTGTTCTGTATTTATATAATTTCATTTTTAACTCCTTTTTTCTTTTCATTATAACATAAAAGAGCAGCTTTTAAACTGCCCGTCATTCTTATTTTATTTTTAGCCAATTCAATAATATATCAACTAATTGTCTAGAATTACTGCTGTCAAAGCGATCTACTCTTTCATAAAATGGTCCTGTTAAAAAGTCTTTAACATCTTCATCTAATTTTGAAAATTTATTATATAACTCATTCTTTTCGTATTTAATAGATATTACTTTAGGTCTGTCAAGTGGCTCACCCCAAATTCCTAAACAATCATCAGACCACACTACTATTTCATTTTCTAAATATTCAAATACCGGAAACGGATCATGACCTAACCAAATCATTGTTTCACTTTCTTTTATCTCTTTTATTACTTTTTTATACACTCCTATTCCATCATTACAGCATCCTGGAGTTATTCTATTATCTCCTTCATAAAAAACTATTCCTCCATATAATCTTACACCTCTTTTACTTCTTTCAATAAAATCATTAAAGCATCCTACTATATCTCTTGATAAATCTGTATTGTTTTGACTTAATAATTCTATTAAAAATAGATCTACTTCACTTTCTGTAGCATCTCTTGATAATGTCATTTCTTTTTCCCGTGGATCTGTTAACCATTTAGGACATCTATGACCAAAATTATTTAATAACATTAATTTTACATCTTTTTTCATGTTTAACCTTTCCAAATATCAATCCCATTCTTATCTTCTTATATATTATTTATAACTTTGCTTTTTCAAAATATTCTTTATGATAATCGTAATATTGCTTATTTTCTTTATTGTAATTCAAACACTTTCTTCCTTCTAATTCCTTTAAGTATTTTATAAAATCTTTTGATTCTCCACCATTATAATTAATATTTATATTACCATTTTCTACTACTACGTATCCTCGTTCAAACATTTCATCACATCCAAATTTACACATTGGAGCGACAATATTTTTTACATCTAATCTTTCTTCTTTTGTACATAAACTTCTTTTTTTTATATGCGCAGCAACCATAAAAGATACCGGATATTTCTTGCCACATATACAACATTTGTTTTCTTTATTATTCTTAAAAAGATTTTTTCTTAAAAATCCTTGTTCTTGTCTTATTAGAATAGCTCTCATTACATCTAAAGATTTTATTGATGAAAATTCTTCTACCTTTTTCTGTATTTCAAAATCATAATTCACTAATTCTTTATAATTTTTTTCACTTATATCAGATTTATACATGTTTTTAGATTCCATTATTTCGTTGAAACTATCAAGTTTTGAAGATATTTCTTCTAATTCATCTAAAAATTGATTATTTTCTTCATTAGTTATTTCATTACTTTCATTAATTAAAGAACTAATGAAACTCGCAAATTCTTCTGAAATTTCACATAAATAAATTTGATTTCCTTGCCCATGTATATTATATGGAAAATGACCAACTGATTTTTTTCTAAAATATTCCAATTTTTCTTTATAATTTTCCAATGCAACTGGATATTCTAATTCTACAATTTCTTTTAAATCTGCTCTATAACATTTTACTATTTTATTTTTCTTTTTTTTCGTACCATCATATTTATTTTCAGTTTTAACATATCCATAAGCGACTATTTTTTTACTCTTACTTATAAAAACTTTATCTCCTATTTTTACATTAAAAATATTTTCATGATGATAGAGACCGTCATTAGCTGCTCTTAAGTATGGGACTCTACCATTTCCTTGAAATACTACATAAAATTTCACAAATCTCCTCCTTATAATTCATATAATTTTTAAATATTTAATTATTTTATATTTATTTATAGAATAGCAAATATAATTATTATTTTCAATTTTTTTATTTTAATTTTAAAAATTGTATACAAATATTTATATGACTGAACTAAAAAAGAGCTGTTAAGCTCTTTATTTTTTCTTTTCATATCTAGTGAAAATATGATCTATATATGTAAATAATGCACCCATTGAGAATACTAAACTTATATTAACAACAAGTACAAGAGTTATTATTTCATTAACAGAAGTTTCAGCTTTTATTGCTCCAAACATTCCCATGTTTATTCCAACTAATGAAAAAATAGCTAATAATATCCCCATAATATTTAACATATTTCTGTCATGATCTTTCATTTCTGCTTTTAAATTTTCTATATCTTTTATTCCTTCAATTATTTGAATTCGTGATTCAAATGTGTTTATTTTCTCTATCATAGAAGAGAAGAACATAAATATATATGACTTTATTTTCTGTATTTCTATATTACAAATAGTTTTTTTACTTAAAATTTCTAATTTTGAAACTATAATTCTATTTTCTTTATATATTTCTGCATATTCATTCAGTTTATTTTTCAAATAGTGTAATTCTTCATCATTATTAGGAATATAAAAATTTTCACTTTCCAAAATTTCAAATTTTTGTACATGCTTTTTTATTTCTTCTCTTAAACATTCATCTTCTAATTTATCTAAAGTTACCAGTAATTCTTCTTTTGTTAGTATAAAATTTCCCATTAATTTCCTCCTTTTTAACTGCATAAAAAAACTTTTTATTTTTTACATTTAAAACTTAACTATTTTTGGTTCTATTATATGATTAATAATTATATTATCTAATACTTTTTGAGATAATCTTCCATTAACGATTACTTTCAATATTATTGTCTGTATTATTTCTTTTAAAATTAGATAATTATTATATAGTTCATGATCATTGTATTTTTCAAAATCACCATGTGTTAGAGAATGCCTAGGGTTAAATACTTCTTTTCCATAGTATAAGTTATATTTTTTTAATAGTCTTATTCTCTTCTCATTTAATGATTCCGCTTTATAAGTCAATAAAAATTCTGACAACATTTCAATTATTGTAGTATATGTTATTATCTGAAGTTCTAAAATATAAGATTCACAACTTACAAATAAATGTATTATAAATTTTAATTTTTTCATATATTCATTCTCTAAATACATATTCATTAAATTTTCTACAATTTCTTTTTTCTTTTCTAATGTCTCAAATTTTAATTCTATTGGAAATCCCCCTACCAAAATCCCAGAATTTATCCAAATTGGTATTGAACATTTCCTAACTACTACAGGCTTATTCCTTACATCAAGTTCAGCACTTCCAATTCTAGTTATAGATTTATCCAATAAAAAAGAAAAAAAGCTTATTATCATATCTCTTGTACCCAAATCAGGGATTTCTCCTTTATATTCTAATAAAAATGTATTATTATCATTTTTATAAAATATAAAATCTAATTTCTTTTCTTTTATTTTGAACTCAAACATTTTTTCAGGAGATGAATTAAAAATACTTCCAGCTTTAAATTCTGCATTTATTAGCCATTCTCTTAATATGAACTTCTTTTCTTTAGAATAATTAATTATTAAATCTTGAAATTTTATCTTTACATTTTTTAGACCAACATACATTGACTGAATTACATTGTAAAGCTTAAGAGTAATTGTATTATCAAGTATTATTGTAAGTTCATTGATTGAATTCTCTTCGAGTATGAATCTATCTTTTGTTTCTATAAAAAGCTCTATTGTTCCTTCTTTCAATCTTTTTATATTTATTTTTCCAGTACCAATTTTATAATTTTGTTTTGAATATTTTACTTCTAAAACTTTAAAATCGAATTCCTGAACGTCATATTCAAATTTATATTTATACTCCATTTTACTCCTTCAATTCTTTTTACATTTCTAAAAAATAAATAATAATTTTCAATTAAATATAGAATATCAAATATAATTATTATTTTCAATTTTTTTATTTTAATTTTAAAAATTTTGTACAACTATCCATCAGTAACTAGGTATTACTAATGCATTGACTCTTAATCCATGCAAAGTTACTCCTAAAGGTAACACAATTAACAAAATCATCATATGTATTGATTCTCGATCAATTTTTTTTATTAATCCCCATATAAAACCAGTTGATATTACTACTAAACCCATTAGTACCACTAAATATACATTTTCAAAATTTTTAGTTGCAAACAACCCTAAAATACTGAAAATAAATATAAAAATGTTAATTTTTGTAAATTTATTCCCCATTTTTTCTTTATACTTATATTTCAAGCCACCCATAAAAAATGGTAATACATAAACTAAAACTAACGGTAATTGAAATGTTGCTAACAAAATAATTGCATGCCAAAATGAAATATTTCCAAATATAATTCGACTCCTCTTTAACTTTATTAAATCATATAAAAATTAAAGATATCAAACTACAATCAATTTATAATATCTAATATTTTATAAATTCTTTTTATTAATATATTAATGTTACTATTTTCATTCCGTGTCTCTTCTTTTACTTCATATAAAAATTGATTTCTTAAATTTGAATCTGCTCCATAGTAAAATTTCTGAACTGCAGATTTATAATCAAATTTCTTTTCATCAACTTTAGAAGGATTCACATAATCCCTTAAAACTTTTTTCATTCCTTCACTGTAATAATCTTCTAATTCAGATTTTTCACTCCCCATTATATAATGTAAAATCCATTTTTTTGATTCCTCTTCTCCAAACTCTCTTTCATATTTATCAAAATATCTTTTTGCATCTCCATCCAATAAAAGTGTATACTTATCTGAAAATCCAGAAATAAGAGAAATTAATGGAGATAAATTGGCACAACCTGCACCTGGAATAACTATTATTTCATCAACTAAAAAATCACCTTCTTGTAAAAGTTTAAAAAAAGATTGCTCACTAGGACCTTCAGTTAAAATAATTTTTTCTTTTCTAAAAGTAATTGGATAGCTCTTTAACTTAAAAGCATTTATCAATGGAGCTAATGACCCTAATTCACTTGTATCATCTTTACAGTCATTATATTTAGATATTTCTACTTTTTCATTTTCTCTTTTTACTATATAAATTAATTTAGGTGGAATTACTTCAGGATCAACTAAATTTTCTAAATGTGTTGAATAAAAAACTTTGTTTTTATTTAAAGATACTTCTCTTAAAACTTTTGCCAATTCTTTTTGAAACTCTGTATGCAGATATACCCCTGGTTCATCCAATAATATTATACTTCCATATTCCTTATCATTATTATATTTCCAATTATATCTAGTTTTAATAAAGAAGTTAAAGAACCACTGAAACCCTTTTGATCTCTCATCAATTGGAAAAAATATTGACTTTAATTTCCCATTATAATCTTTTTTTCTTAAATCTTTTATTAGAAATTTGAAATATCCATTTTCATAATGTAACTGAATTTCTACAGTTTTAAATTCTTCCTCAAATCCATCTAATTGATGCATTTCATTCCACAATCTTGTTATATCATTATTAAGTGTATCTGCGATAGCTGATATATCTGTTTGCAAATCTTCATAATCATTACTCAAAAATTTTTCAATATTTATTCCACACTCTTTTATTATTTGGCATATATAGATGTACCAATCTGTATTTTCACCTATTGCACGTGGTATTTTATCTTTAAAATCATCAATATATATTATTTTATTTAAATTCTCTATTAAAACTTCAGAAAATGCATCCAATATTTTCTTATTTGGAATAATTAAATTTTTAATTTCATACGCTCCTCTATAAATAACAGTATCTATTTCCAAAGCATTTAGATTAACTCCTAATATTTCATAATAATTTCCATGCGGAGTAAATATCCTTTTTATTTTTATTTCTGTTTCTTTTTCGAATATTTTATTTATTTCATTTGTTAATATTTCAATCCTCATTTTAACATCTTGTAAAAAATAAGGATACATAGTTCTATGAAAGTCCTCGTAAGTAAGGCTATCCATAGATAATGATATCCATCTTGACCCCTCTATAACATTCATAATTTCTTTTTGAGATTTCTCCCATATTTTAATAGCAATTTTATCTAATTGTTCAGCGGTATTTTTTGTATCTAAATTTACTATAGTTACTTCAACTTCTGGATATATCTCTTCTCTTAAAAATCTATTTTTAATTCTTTTATAATCTCTATACTCTCCATTATAAAATTTATCATTGTGACAATCAAAAGCGAAAATTGCTTGTAAAATTGAACTTTTCCCACTTTCATTTAAACCAATAATCGGATATAAGTTCTGATCTTCCAAATTTATATTTATGTTTTCTATAGCTTTATAATTTCTAATTTCAAAACTTTTATATCTCATTCTTTTCTCCTTCATTTTTCCTCCATTCTATCATATTTATTTTTTATATAAAAGTTGTTTTTTTTATATTTTTAATATTTTACTTTCTATTTTTCTCTTTATCTGGTTTTATTTTCCGAGTTCTATTTTCACTTACATCGTATATAAATCCAGCTTGAAAATATATTGTAATTGTCCCATATTCCTGATTATTTTGTTTTTCCTCTATTAATTTAATTATTTTATCTATTGTTTTCTGTTGCTGCATATAACACCTCTTATTTTCGGTTTTTCTCTACCTGTTTAAAATGTCCTTTGTATTTATCCATGATAATTTCATATTCATTTTCAGTTAATACAATTCCGCCTTCCAGAGCATATTTTTTATTGAATGTTTTTTCTCCTATGCTCTCTACTTCTGAATGGTGTTTTGTACAAAGCGGCATTCTCTCAAGATCGTATCTGTCGTATTTTCTACCGCCCACACGAGCCACCTTTTCGACGTGGTGAACTTCATTTGCATATTGCTTACATATGAGACACTGACAATGTTTAAAGTGCATAAAAACGAAATTATGATAATTCTGCTCTTTATATAAAGTTTCTATTTCTAACCACATTGGAATTGAATTATCAATAAAGAATTCATATAGAAACTCTGTAAAGGCAATTGCATTTTCACTGCTCATAAGCTTTAAGGCTAATGAGAATGTACCGTCTAACACCATTGTTAAACTCTGTAATTCTGATATAAAGAATTCTTCCATATCCGCATAGAATAAATTAACTTTATTTTCAAGTGTCAATTCTCTGCCCTCAATATACTCAACATTATTCTGTATTCTTACCTTTAGCCTATCACTCATTTTGCCTGATTCTTTGAATATATCTCCTTTGGCTTTCAAGAAAAGTTTTTTTAATTCTTCTTTTGCTTTGAAATTCCAGTATACAGAACCTTTTAATTTTGGCTTATTCTCTGCGCTCCTATTCGTTATATCCACATTAGCTAAATGATACGCATAACAGCCTATTAACCAATGTAATAATTTTTGATTCTGACGGCTCATTCTCTTGAATACTTTCATATCTTTACCCTCTTTTTGAACATAGGTATTTTAAAATCCCAATAATGTTTTTCTATGTATACAGCGTCAGCATTGCTTAATTTCCCAGTTTTTTTTATTCTTTTAAAAATTTCCTCTTTCTGTGTCATTCTTAGCACCTCTATTCCCAACTATCTACACTAATATGAATTTCATCTCTTTTCATGCCGATTTGTTTTTCTGTTTCTATCCTGTATACTTGTGAATCGTCCTTGTATACTATTCCGGTCATACTATCCATAGTTAGCTTTAACATATTATCAAGGTCTATCTTTTCTCGGAACGAATATAATTGAAACAATATATCTACTTTTAATTTTCCCTCAAGTGGCTTTTTGGTGAATTGTTCTCTTAAGAAGTCCTGACAATCTTCTTTAAATTTTTTCCCTTGTTTACTTAATGTGAAATTGCTTCCCTTACCAACCATGTAAGCCGAATTAAGGCTTACAGGTTTCAAAGGTATTCTTAAAGTGTACATGCATACGCTCCTTTCTATGCCTGTATTATCGGTACTAAAATAGCACCGTATATTCCATTTTTCCCTGATTTTCCTTTCTTCTGCATTATAATTTTATTTTCTTCAATTAAATTTAGTGTTATACCTGTAATTTCTGATACATCTATTCCCGTAATTTCCGATATTTCAGTTGCCTTATATTTATACTCGCCTTTTTCTACTATCAAGTTTAAAATCAACTCTTTCTTTTCTTCTTCGCTCTGTTCTTTTTCTCCCTGTGTTTCTTTTATTTCTTCCTCTGTTAAAAATTCATCTTTGGGATCGCTATTTTCTTCTCCTCCATCATCTTCGCCGTGAATTTCTTCATGCTTTTTATTAGAATTATGTCTTCTATCTGATCTTGATTCATTAGAAGTTATTTTTTGATCAGCTATTATTTTTAATGCTTCCTCGACACACAAATCAAAGTCAATTTCCCCGTCTGAATGTTTTACTAATGTTTCAAATGCTGTTCTAAATTCTGTAAATGATATGTAATTTTCTTCTATGAATTCCTTAGTGTGATAATCATTCATCATTGTTACATTCCAGTAAGTTTTTAAATTCTCTTTTGTATCTCTCTTTACCTGAATTTCGTCTCCATTATCTTTTATAGTAATTTGTATGTATTTTTCTGTGATTAATTGCTTTATTATCACACCATTTATACAATTACGGTCTATTAGTATTGATTTTTTTACTACTCCAAATAAATTTTCATTAATCATTAAAATCACTCACTTTCTAATATCTCTAATATTTTTTTACATTTTTTTATTATTTGATCTGCTTCTTTTATATTTTTCGGTTTGTTTATTTTCCAGACTGTAACATTTATTTTATGCTCTAAATCGTCAGCCTCTTTTCTTTTATTTTCAAACTCTTGTTTCAATTCCTTTTCTGACTTTCTCATCTGTTACCACCCCCGGCAATCTAAATAATTCTGTTAATTCTTTCTTATATAAATCAGGTCTCCGGCTTTCCCAGTCAAATTCAAAACCTGCACATCTTTCGAGAATCCTGTCATATACTTTGTAACTTTTCTTTATTTCAAAAAATTCTTTTAGCTGCTGTTCATTTAAGTTTGTTGTTATTATTAAACAAATCTCATTTTCATAGATCGTATTGAACAGATTAAATAATACTTCTTTTTTCCAACTTCCGTTTTTATCTTCCTTGAAGTATTCATTACCCAGATCATCTAAAATTATTAGATCAGCATTTTTTACCCTATCAAGGAATCTATCCTCTTCAAATTTATCTTGTATTTCCCGTACATATTTACCAAATGAAGTTTTATAAACTTTGTGTTTTTCTTTTAATGCATTCCAGATACAATTTGCAAAATATGTTTTTCCAGTTCCGGGATTTCCCGACATAATTATACCGATTCCCTTTTCTTTTGCTTTTTCTTCAAAATTTTGAACATAATTAAGAAAAATTTTTGCAAATTTCCCGGCTTTTTCATTTAACCGTTTAGTGTCCTTAAAAGTTTCTTTTATATCCTTTTTGCTTACGCTTGAATGTTTTATATACTCTGCTGCCTCCGATTGATTTATGTTGTTTTCTACTGTTCCCACTCTTTCAATTAATTCTTTATACTTTGAATCCGGAGTAATCAAAGTTCCCGTTTCCCCCAGTGTCTTTACTTCCTGCATTTTTTGCCTCCTTTTTATCTATATAATTACCCTCTTTTACTTTTTGAAAATTTGCAGCTTTTATAAAAAAGTCAAAAGTAATTTTAAAATCTGTTTTATTTCCTAGTAAAAAGTTCGATAGTTTTATACTTTGCATAATCTCAAGTATATTTTCAAGGCTATTTTCTTTAAGCCGTGCTTTTACACTGCTCTGCCTTGTCTTTGTAAAATCCTTTATTTTAGACAAATTATATTCTTCTGCAAGTTCATTCCATGCATTAAACACTTTTTCCATATTTTCACTAAGTGAGATATTTATATTATTATCTCTTGTATTATTATCTAATGTATTATTCTCTTCCCGATTTTCCGAACACCCCTCGTCGGTTTTCCGAACACCCTCTGTTCGATTTTCCGAGTACCCCCTATTCGATTTACCGAGTACCCTTATTATTCGTTTTGATATATTTTTTTTTCCGGGTTCTCTCTGTAATTCAATTGTTATTAGTCTTTTCTTTTCAAGAGATTTTATTATCTCTGTACAGCGATTTTTTGAAAGTTCAAAAAACTTTGAAAAATAGTCATTACTGGCATAACAGCCGTTTACACCGTCTAAGCTGTCAATTTCTACAAAGAACAGCTTTTCCATTAAGGACAATTTTTTATTTTCCCATATTTCCGCAGGAATCCAGATTCCCTTGAAATCTCTTTCCATGTCCTCACTTCCTTATTCTATTATTAAAACCGTTGTAGCTTCTTTAAAATGTTTTTTTATTTCTCCCTCAACCTTAAGCTTTGTTACTCCTTTGCATTCCATTATTTTATTTATGTAATACTTTTTTAAAGTGTCCGAGTTAAATTCTTCTTTCAGAAAATCAAATTTTTCTTCTGCTTCTTCGTCTTCTGCTCCATATACAATATTTGATACTTTATTTAGTGCTGCCTCTAAATTTATATGAAGTTCAACAAAATCTTTATCATACAAATTTCTTTTTGCTTCATCTAATAATTGTTTTATTTCTTCCATGTTTTTTATTCTCCTTTCGGTTTTAATTTTTTTTAGTCTTTCCAGTTTTTGGTTCTCTTGGTACTAATTTATTTTCATAAAATAGTACATACGGATTTACTCCTAATGCATTGGCATATTTACATATCGTAGTTAAAGTGCTCTTCCCTTCACGTAGATTTTTTAAAAACAAATGTACACTATATCTACCAACATCTAATCTTCTTGATATTTCTGCTATACTGGTTTTTTTCTCAATTAACATTTTTTCAAAAATATCCGCTGCATTATTCCCGACTTCAATTTCTGTTATCATTACGCCTCCTATCTATCATATACTAGACAATATATTCAAATTTTTTTTAAAATAATTTCTTTAATACGATTGTATAGTATAAACTAGACAATGTCAAGAAAAAAAATGCATAATGAAAAAATATGCAATTTTATTTAATTATTTCTATGTTTTCTACCGTCATAACTACAGCTGTAAAATGATGAATAGTATGAGCGCTAAACATTTCGCCCGTTACTTTTACTTTTTTTCCGTATGCTTTTTGCTCTTTAAGATATTTAATTTGAATTTCTGATAATGATAATTGGATTATTTCAACATCAGTTTCAGGAACGTTAAAATCATCATTCAATTCCTTTGAAACTACTGTTATTGAATTTTCAAGGCGTAAACAATAAGGGTAGTTAACACCACTTTCAGTTTCGTATTTCTCAATATCGAAAATTCCAATTATTATAGAATTTTCTTCATAATAATAATGTGTTTCATTAGTTATAACTTCTTTTTCAGTTTTCTGTTTTTCTGTATTTTCATTAGTTTTATTTTCAGATTTGCAAGATATTGTAAATAAAATCAATAAAAATAAAATAATCCTTTTCATTTTTTCACACCACCTAATGATTTAAAATTTTATTTTTTCAATATGCCTTTTTATCTGTGAATACAATATTGCAATAAATTCTATATTTTCATCTATTTTTATTTTCGGATATAACCTTTCATTAAAGCAATGCAAATACGCTTCTCCATTATCAAAAAAAACTTTCTTCAAATAATATTTTTCATTAATTTTTACTAATATTAGGCGTCTATCTAATATTTGCCAGCTATTAAACTTTTCTTTTGTGAAAACGATTAAGTCATCTTGATAAAAATATGGTTGCGCATATTCTCCTAAAACTCTAAATATATATCCATTTTTTAATATTATATTTTTATCTTCTGTATTAAGTGGAATTTCTATTTCTTCAAATTCATTAAAGTTTATCATTCCGTCATTTTCTGAAATAAAATTATAAATTTTGACCTTGTATAACTGGTCTATCTTCTGAACTTCATAATCTCCCGCCTTTAGTTTACCATGCATTTCTTCTGGCAAATATTGATTTACATAGCTTTCAATTAAATTATTTTCATAAGTTGGAAAATTCTTTATATATGCCTCTAAAATTTTTTGACTTACAGGTGATCTTTCTTTTTCAATTGCATCTATCATTCCTCTTGAAAAATTTAATCTTTTTCCCATTTCTGTAAAACTAAATCCATGATCTTCTCTAATTTTTTTCATTAATTCACTAATCTTCATTTTAAACCTCCGTTTTATGTGTATTATATACTATTTTTTTAAAAAATTCAAAAAAATACTTGACATTGTCTAGTTATTACTATATACTTGTATCAAGATAAGGAACAAATAAAAAAATTTGAATATATTGTCTAGTTAAAACAAGACAAAGGAGTGATAAAAAATGACAAAAGAAGAAATAAAAGAACTTATATATAACGCTGAATTGGACTACACAAATATAAACATAAAAGACGGCAAAGTAAAAGGCTATATAACAGTACTTGTAAATGATGAAGAATTTAAAGAGCTTTCAGATATACCCTATTTCTACTTAGATGAATACGAAATAGACAAAGAAAAATATTATAAAGAATCTCTGGACTTAACATTACTTAGTAAAGATGAAAATTATACTTTCTATGATGTTGAATTCCAATTCAGAAAGGGGGCAGCCTGAATGATAGATATAACAAAAATGAGTATTGAAGAACTTGACGAATTTGTAAACTTTCTTAAAGATAGCCACGAAATTATTAACGAATTAAATGAAAAATACGATCAGGACGAAACATTAAAAGACCTGTACCATGAAAACCCTTAGAAATTTTATTATAAGCATTAAACCGCTTAGTGCTTATAAATAAGGTTTTTAAGCCTTAAATAAATTATAGAAAAGAGGTGATACTCCTTAGAATAGAAAGACCAATTAACCGATTTATTTTTTAAAGCGCACAACCTCCCAATTTGTGCGCTTGGATAAATAAATTATTAGGAGGTATTAAATATGAAATGGTATAGAACGGCTGATCATAATGAATTGGTAAATCTTGAAACTGTCGAAAATATATTCCTTGTGTCAAATTCAATTAAATTTTATTTCAGTGGCGAGGGGTTATATGTTCAAGAGATATTTGAAACTAAAGAAAAAGCCGAAAAATGTTTTAACAAAATTGCCGAAAAATTAGGCACTGACAATTTTTCTTATTAATAAAAATGTTCGCTCTTTATAACAAGTGCGAATGAATAAGTTTCACATGAAATAAAAAGGAGGTTTTTAAATGATATTCAAACAATTAATAAGTGATGTAATGTTTGAGGATATTCTAAATAATCTTGGTATTGCAATATTTGTGATTATATTTTTTATATTCTGCATTACTGCTGCTTTACTTGATGAAAAGTTCGGAATATTCCGGAAATTAAAAAAGAGATAACAGGGGGTCTGTTATCTCATAGACTAACTAAACTAATAATAACAAATTTTATTAAATATATCAAGGAGGAATAAACATGGAAAATAATACAATAAGAAATATATTCAAAAAGGATATAGAATTCAAATTTAAACTGGAAGATTTATTTACACTTCAATTCGGTTATGATGACTATAACAGTGATGGTTATGCATATATAGAAGAATTAAAAAATAAAGTAAAAGAAGAAACTCTTGCTACAATCGTCAACCACATTTTCAATCAATTAAAACCTGCTATACAAGATATAAAAGATATTATATATGAAGAAGTCAGAGAATACAGGAAAAATGCAGAAATAATAATAAAAAAAGAAGCGAAAACAGTAGTAACTGTGAATTTAGAAGATTTAAAAGAACAGGTATTAAAAGAAATGAAAGAAAATCTCATAACTGATATCTTAAAAAATTGGGAAATACAGTATAAGGAGAAAGAATTAAAAAATGAAGTTCTAAAACTATTAGAAGGAGGCGCAAACAATGGCTAAAAAAACAGAAGAAATAAAAGAAACTGTAAAAATGAATTTACTAGGAGAAAATAATAAATATAGCATAGACAACATAGGATTTGATACTTCATCAATGAGCCTTGATGAAAAAATTTTGAAAGCACGTATAATGTTTCTGAATCTTTCTATTGAAAAATCAGGGAAAAATGACAAATATAATTATGAATTTTTTGAAACAAAGGACTTTATGCCGTATGTAATTATGTTTTTTGCACAATTAAAAATATTCAATGTTTTCAATCTATTTGAAGATAAGGCAGTATTAACACTTAAAAATTTAGAGAATCCGGAAGAAACAAGACCTTTTGAATGTCCTACGAAATACGCATCATTAAGAGGTACAGGCGATACTACTGCGCCAGACTTAGGGGCAACAATCACTTACTTGAAAAGATATTTATATATGAATGCTCTTGAATTAACTGAACAGGACACAGTAAATCAAGCTTTAAATTTAAGTCTATTTCAAGAAAGAACCGACGCCGAAAAAGCTGTCGCATATATAAGAAAATATGAAAACGATCATAAATTTGAAATTGAAGAATATCTTTCTGAAAGGGATTTATCACTGGGAGGTATGAAACCTGATGAATTAATAAAATTGAGCCAATATGTCCGAGATTTACGAGGAGGTAAAAAATGAAATTAATTGATAAAAAAACAGAGATTATTGACTATATAAACGATCATAGACCGGAAAGCCTCAAACTTAATGAAGTTTGGGGTAATAAAATATGGTTTAAAACAGAAAAAAAAGTTAATAATAAAGATTTGTTTATAATTATTCAAAAAGATAAATCAGGGTTCAATTATTACAATTATGTTCATAACTGGTTTTATGAGGATATAAAACACTACTTTACAAAAGAAGAATCATTTTTCTTTTATGAACTAATAGAATTTCTGGAACACTTATTTATAGGAGGTAAAAAATGAATACAGTAAATATAGAGAAACTGGAAGATTTAAATTATAAAAAATGGAAATATAATAATAAAGAATTCTTGCTAAAAAAATCTACAATTCATACTGACGAATACATATTAGTAATGATTAATTTAAAACTTCCGAGTGAATCAATTGAATTAGAACGTTTTTTATTCCATATTGGCTTAAAAAACCTCACAGAACTAGAATTCTACGGCTTAAAAGTAGTTCTGAATGAAAAGCCTAAACTTACGAGGGAAGAAAGAGAGTTTTTAGAAAATGAAATATATTTTGCACGAGACGAGGACGGGGATTTATATATATTTTTTGATAAACCTACACGAGAAAACTCTATATGGGAGAGTAATTTATATATAAGGCTAAACGAAAAGCTATTCCCATTCATCACATGGGAAAGCGGAAAAGCTTGGAGCAAGGCAGAGCTTATGGAATTAAAAGTTATAGACTAGAAAGGAAGTATAAACAATGAAAGTAAACTTTTTAGATATAAAATTAGAAATCACAAACTTTTTACGAAAAATTTTATCTGACTACAACGATTTTAAGCCTGAACTTTTTGAAAGTTATTTTGATATTTATGAAAATAGACTATTAATTGATTTTATATACATAGCCGGACAATTTTTCATAGAAGACGAAATTACAATTTATTTTATACCGGGCAGAACAAGTTATAACTATAATGGACAAAAAATATATAGTGAATCAGCTGAAAGCATTCATAAAATAATTGATTTTTTAGAAGAAAAATTAAGAAGAAAATAGGAGGTATAAAATATGATAAATGAAATAATAAGTAAAAAAGTAAGATTACGTAAATCTGGAAATTCCTATTGTGCAACTCTACCGAGAAAGATTTTAAAAAAACTAAATATAAAAAATATAGATTTAATGACTACGACTATTGAACCTATTATCTCTCTTGATGAAAGAGAGAAAAAAATTATAATTGATTTTGGAGGGATTGAATAAATGCTGATTATAAGAGACCCAAACAACCCTAATTATTTGCCTTACTGGATAAGATATTTTAAAAATATAGATATTGACTTGTATCAAAAGATATATTTTAAAAGAAGGCATATAGACCGTGATAAAGATATAGATATATTTGACGATAAAGCTTTCCCAGACTTAAAAGCCCGAAGCGATTCCGGGGAACTTAACAGAAATGATAAGTCTTTAATAGAAAAACTTATCGTATACCGGGGAAAAGACTTAAATACAAAAGAGAAAGAAAGGGTATTAAAAAACTCTGTAAAAGAAATATATATAACAGAAGATATCAAAAAAGAGCAAGCAACAATAAGAATTGAAACAGCTTTTAAAGCACTCTTATATGATCTATTCCAAACTGATAATTTTACAGAATGTATAAGAAAACTAATACTCGAACATATTTCCATGTTTGATTTAGACGATAAGGTCAATATAATAAATCAGAGAATAGAAAAAGATAATATGAAAGCTATTGAATATTTTGAAAATTATGTGAAAGCACTACAAAAATAGTGCTTTTTTTAGTTATATTTTTAAAATAAATGTAATTCATTATATGCCGTAAAATTACAAATAAGTAATTAAATTAGAAATATTATTCAAAAAGTAATATAAAATAATCCGCTTGAATACAGCATTTATTATAATTATTTTATATTCTGCTGTCACAGACCTATACTATATGTTATGTATATTTTTGACAAATTATAAAGTAGAAAAATACCCTTCTAAATTTTTGCAAAAAAAATGACCTATTTATTTACAGGCCATTTTTTTTAATATCCCATATCTTCTATATCTCTCAATGGTTGCTTTGAATCATCATAACCATTTTCAAGTGCCATTTTTAGATATTCTTTAGCTTGAACATATTTTCCTTGTTTCATATAGAGAATTCCTAAATTATTCATAGAAGTCACATCTTTTTTTTCTATTGCTGCCTTTAACATTTTCTCTGCCAATTCTTCATTTTCATGCCTTGCATAAAATGCACCTAAATTTCCCATAGATACGACATCATCCTTTTCTACACCTAATTTCCAATTCTTTTCTGCTAATTCATATTTTTTTTGTATATCGTATATTATAGCTAATTCATTTAATGAAGCAATATTACCATTTTCTATTGCTAATTTGTAGTATTGCTCTGCTAAATCATATTTTTTAAGCTCTCTGTATAAACTGCCCAGATTATAATACGCTTCTTTATTATTATTATCTATCGCTAATTTATAATATTTTTCTGCCAAATCGTACTTATTCTGATTTTCATACATTTTTCCCAAATTATATATAGGAATATTCTTATTACCGTCTCCGTCAGTTTCCATTGCCATTTTCCAATATTTTTCTGCTAATTCATATTTCTCTTGTTTTGCATATAGTGAACCTAAGTAATTCATTGCTATATTATCCTT
>RCMY010000297.1_pt1 | contig 47581 bp, 44 predicted proteins | sample 2041341 | NCBI WGS metagenome assembly RCMY01 (sample SAMN09708234, study PRJNA481090) | Marine sediment metagenome, whole genome shotgun sequencing project.
TGCGGACGTCCGTCCGCTTCTCAGCGATCACTGGCACGCGGCCTATGGCGTGTACGTCTGCGATTCGTTCCAAGACCCGATCCTGGACATCAGCGATCCAGAAGGTGTCCACACCCACGCCGACGGCATCATCCACATCCACCCGTTCCGCACCACGGCATCTGGCAACAACGCCACGGTCGATGCGTTCTTCCGAGCCACGGGCAGCGAATTGACCGACGACGGCTTCACGCCGGGTCCGGGTGTCGGAGGCGATGCGGTGGTCGAGTCAGAGGGCTGTAACGGTGGGCCGGCGACTTGGCAGATCGCCTACTGGGACAACGCAATCCTCGCTGAGGGTGGTTCGGCACCGGACACGGTGCTCAGCACCGATCTCGCCGACTTCCGTTTCCGTGGCGACGTCGCCGCGATCACGTTCGCTCTCGTTCCAGAAGGCGCCAAGATCCCACCGCCGCCGTCGATCCCCGGGTTGAGCAACCTCACCGACGTCTGAAACCAGCAAAGGGGGAACTAGAGATCGATCACTGCGGCGACGGCAGGATCGTGGGTGCCGCCCAACGCCGTCAAGTAGTTGTCGCGTATGGCCTCGACCCCGCGGTTCTCCACGACGGACACGACCGGATCGATCCAGGGGGCGAACCACGACCACGCTGCGGCAAACCGCTCGTGGAAGGCGGCATGCCCGCCGCTCGCCGCCTCGGCGACGTTGGGAATGAAGAAGAATCGCCGCGTCGGGCCGGGTAGATCGCTGTTGTCGGCCCGAGCACCGAGATGGGTCCCCCCGACCAGGATGCTCTGGGTGAGTCTGTCGCCAAAGGCGCGATGAACCGAAGCGACCACGCCGGCGTTGCCTGACATGTCGACGAGCGCCGCAGTGCCGTCGAGGTCCAGGTCGAGGTCGTCGTAGGTGAGCACTAGGTCGTAGCAGCCCAGCGACGCAACGAATTCGGCGTTGGTGCTCGACGTGAGCCCGACCAGCTCCGGACGATGTTGCCTGCGGCTCATCGATGCGGCGAACGAGATGGCGGTCTTGCTCGATGCGCTGGCAACGAGCACCCGCTGCGCTCCGAAGTCGTCGTTGTCCTCGAACTCGGCGCTCAGCATCCAGCCGGTCATGAACAGTGCCCAGAAGACGGGCTGGAGGTGGCGGAACCGGTCGACCGATGCCGGGTCATGCGAGGTCCGGTAGTAGCGGTTGTACCAAGGGTGCAAGGCTGCTCGATGTGGCACGCGATCGCTGAAGGTCGACGGGGACACGTCGCCCGGCTCGAGAACCAGATGGCCACCCATCGGGAGCAACCCGAAGATCTCTTCTCCGACGGGCAGGTCAGCGCTCCGGCTGTCGGCGACCGTTGCGAACCCCCACGCCGGAACGATGCCCCATCCCGGTCTTGATGCGGGGAAGAAGCTCCAGTACCCGAGGACATGTCCCGTTGCCGCGTACGACAAGTTGTTCGAGGTCAGGCCGATGCGATCGACGGTGACTCGGACCTGCCCGTCGTTCAGCTCCGCTGTCGCCGCGGCGGATGGGACCACCTCGACGTTGCCGATGTCGGACGTGTCGACGATCAGATCGGTGTTCGCCATGTGCCTGCTTCCGGTCGGGGACTCGAAAGTGTTGCACGCGCCGTGAGAACCGTCAGCCTCGGCTCGCTTGGGATCGGTCGAGGAGATCGGGGTCGAGGAGGAGTCGGGCAAGCGATTCCGTGACTCCTGGCTGCGACATGATCGTGTCGGCGACCACCGGGGACGGGCCGGCTTGCCGGACTGCGTCGGCGAGAGCGGCGTCGATGGTGTCGATCACGAGCGTCCCGACACGGTCGGCGTACCACTGGGCAACACCCACTGCGGATGATTCTCGACCGAGCTCCGCGAGGAGGCGATCGGCCGGCCCTTTCAGGGCCTTCCCACCGATGATCGGCGATACCGCGACGACGTCGGCTCGTCTGGCCTCGAGGGCCTCGGAGACGCCCGGAACGGCCAGCACCGGATCGATCGATACGGCGGGGTTGGACGGCGCAATGATGATTCGGGCCGCGCCATCGATGGCCTCGAGCACCCCAGGCGCCGGACGCGCGTCGGTGGCTCCGTCGAATCGCACGGCGGTGACGGCCACATCGTGGCGACGACGCACGAAATACTCCTGGAACGTGATCTCACCTTCGTCGACCGTCGTGATCATGGTGCGAAGTCGATCGTGGGTCACAGGCAACAGACGGAGATCGAGGCCCCACGCCGCAGTGATCTCGGCGGTCACCATCGTGAGGTCGGCCCCTTCGGCGAGACGTTGGGTGCGGTGGAGGTGTGTTCCGAGGTCCCGATCACCGAGGCTGAACCAATCGACGCCTCCGTACCGACCGACCATCTCCATCGCTTGCCAGCTCTCACCCTCGAGCCCCCAGCCCCGTTCGTCCGACACCGCGTCTGCCAGGGTGTAGGTGATCGTGTCGAGGTCGGGGCTGATGCGGAGTCCGTGGAGTTCGAGGTCATCGCCGACATTGGCGATGGCGGTGAGGTCGCCGCATGCAGCGGGCACCAGTCCTCGGAGAAGCCGTGCGGCTCCGACGCCGCCGCAGATGACGACGACTGGGCCGAGGCCGTCCGGCACGTCAGGCAAGTTCGCGTTGCTGGCGGGCCACGAGATCGAGATCGCCGTCGACCATCATCGTGACCAGCTCGGTGAACGGGGTCTTCGACTGCCAGCCGAGCTTCGTCTTGGCCTTCGACGCATCGCCGATGAGGAGGTCGACCTCGGCCGGGCGCATGAAGGCCTTGTCCTGCACGACGTAGTCCTGCCAGTCGAGGTCGACGTGGCCGAATGCGACCTCGCAGAATTCCTGGACCGAATGGGTCTCCTCTGTGGAGATCACGTAGTCATCCGGCTCATCCTGCTGGAGCATCAGCCACATCGCCTCGACGTAGTCTGCGGCGAAACCCCAGTCGCGCTGAGGGTGGAGGTCGCCGAGGCGAAGCTCGTTGGTCAGCCCGAGCTTGATCCGAGCTACGTGGTTGCTGATCTTGCGAGTGACGAACTCGAGTCCACGACGGGGCGACTCGTGGTTGAACAGAATGCCGCTCGATGCGTGCAGCTTGTAGCTCTCCCGATAGTTCACGGTGATCCAGTGGCCGTAGACCTTCGCCACCCCGTAGGGGCTGCGGGGATAGAAGGGCGTCTCCTCGGTCTGCGGGACGGACTGGACCTTGCCGAACATCTCCGAGCTCGAGGCCTGGTAGAAGCGGATCTCCGGGTTGGTGTTCTTGACTGCGTTGAGGATGCGGGTGACGCCGAGTGCGGTGGTCTCCCCGGTCAGCACCGCCTGCTGCCATGACGTCTGGACGAACGACTGGGCCGCCAGGTTGTAGACCTCGTCAGGGTTGACCTGGCGCATCAGCTCGCTCAGGGAGCTCTCGTCGAGAAGGTCGCCCTGCACGATGTGGAGATCGTCCTGGATGTGTGCGACGCGCTCGAAATTCACGGTGCTCGATCGTCTGACCATGCCATAGACCTCGTAGTCCTTCTCGAGAAGGAGTTCGGCCAGGTAGGAGCCGTCCTGGCCGGTCAGGCCGGTGATGAGTGCTCGTTTGGTCATGTCTGCTGCCTGTCGTCGGCCTCGGCTGTCGAGGGGTCAGTGGTGCGTTCTCTGGCGTCGGCGAGGACGTCCATCAGGGTGTCGGTGAGTGGGATGGAAGGCTCCCACCCGGTGTCGCGCCGTAAGGCGTCGAAGCTGCCACGCAACACCGGTAGGTCGACCGGACGCACGAGGTCGAGGTCGGGTTCGGTCGTGATCGGAACGGTGGCGGCCGCGATCAGGTCGTCGAGGATTGTGGACATCGCCACGGCCTTCCCAGTGCACACGTTGTAGGTGGCACCGCTGCTTCCGGCGGTGGCGATCAGGCGGTAGGCCCGCACGACGTCTCGCACGTCGGTGAAGTCGCGTTCGGGGCTCAGGTCGCCGTGGGTGACGACACCTTCGCCCGCGAGCTCGGCGCTTGCGATCTTCGATGCGATCGCAGGAGCGAAGAAGTTGGTCGACTGTCCCGGCCCGATGTGGTTGAACGGTCGGACGATGATGACATCGAGGCCCCAACCGCGGTGGTACTGCTGTGCGATCGCTTCTGCCGCCTGCTTGCTCGATCCGTAGGGTGAGCGGGGCTGGAGCGGCGCTGACTCGGTCAACGGCAGTGACGCGGGGCTGGCGATGCCGTAGACGTCGGCGCTGCTGACCACCACGACCCGGTCGACGTGTTGAAGGCGGGCGGCCTCGAGGATCGAGAGCGTCCCTGCCGCATTGAGGCGGAAGGTCTCCAACGGTCGCTTCCACGAGGCACCGACATCGCTGAACCCAGCGAGGTGGTAGATCACGTTCGGCTGTTCGGACGCGATCTTGGCGCTCCACGCGTCGGTGTCGAGGAGGTCTGGCCCGTTCTGGTGCCCCACGGCCACCACTTCGTCGCCCGCCTCTTCGAGATGGCGGACCAGGTGCGGCCCGACGAATCCTGTCGCACCGGAAATGAGCGCTCGCATCGGTTCTCCGGACGTCACGTTCGCCAACACTAGCGGCGCAGGCATCGCGCCCGGGGTGACTCCGCACCGATTCGACGAGCAGTAGGCTCGCGCGCTCGTGACCGAGTCCTATTCAGCGGATCCCGCCGCTCCGCCCGTCGTTCAGCTCGCGGACCCCGTGACGTCAGACGACGGACGATCAGATGACGGCAGCGACGCGCCGGCGATCGTTGCGGTCTGCATCAGTAGCGATGCTGGTGATGATCTCGAGGCGTGCCTCGGGTCGCTCGCCGATCAGGATTATCCGAATCTGTCGATTCTCGTGATCGACGCCGGGAACGAATCCCCGATCGCCGAGCGGGTTGCGGCCGCTGCTCCGTCGGCGTATCTCCATCGTCTCCAGTCCGACCCCGGCTTCAGCGCCGCGGCCAATCAGGCGGCCACGCTCGTGCAGGACGCCGCGTTCCTTCTCTTCTGCACCGATGCGGTGGTCCTCGAGCCGCACACCACCACCGCGCTTGCCGAGGAGATGTTCCGCTCGAACGCCGGCATCGTCACGCCGAAGTTCGTCGAGTGGGATGACCCCCGTCGACTGATGAGCGTCGGGATGGGCGCCGACCACTATGGCGTCAAGGTTGGACTGATCGAGCCACGCGAGTTCGATCAGGAACAGCACGACGGTGTCCGGGACGTCTTCGTGGCGCCGACCGGAGTGCAGTTGATCCGGCGCGATCTGTTCACCTCGCTCGGCGGATTCGATCCGTCGTTGGGATCGGAGAACGAAGACCTCGATCTGTGCTGGCGGGCTCACGTGGCCGGCGCTCGAATCGTGGTCAACCCGAGCACGACAGTGAGAATTCGTCCGGTCGAACCGGACTCACAGCCGTCGCGGCAGATGATCAAGAATCGGTTGCGCAGTCTTCTCGTGACCTCGTCGCGTTGGACGCTGGTTCGAGCGCTCCCGATGGCCGTGCTCCTGATCGTTGCCGAAGCGGTGGGTTTGCTCTTCTCGGGGAAGCGGGCTCGGGCGGTCGGCGCCCTCGGCGTGATTCCGGCGACCATCTCCGACATCAAGGACATCCGCACGAGGCGGGCGAAACTCGAGCAACTTCGGCAGGTGCCGGATGCCGAGGTCAGAGCGTTGCAGGTCGGAGGCTCGGCGCGAGTTGCCGACTACGCCAGAAGCCGCTTCGGTGCCAGTCAGGACCGACTGGCCGGTCTGGTCGGATCGGTACGAGACAACCTCAGTGGCGATGAGCTCACCGCCCAGCGGGTGGCCGCGCTCGGCGCCATGTTGTTGGGAGCGCTGTTCCTGTTCGGTAGCCGCTCGCTGATCGGGGCAGGAATCGTGCCGGTCGGTCAGATCCCGCAGCTCCCGGGGTCCGGCACGTTGCTCGGCGAATGGTGGAGTGGTTGGCGTTCGGCCGGAAGCGGTGGAGTCCACGCCGCTCCGGTGCTGTTCTTCGTGCTCGGGGTGCTTCGCATCGTCTTCTTTTGGGCCACGGGATTGTTCGACACGCTGCTGGTGCTCGGCCCGCTGATCGCCGGAGCCGTCGGTACATGGCGCCTGGCCAAGCCCTTGGGCAGTCCTCGGGCTGCGATCGCGGCGACCTTCGCCTACGCCCTCAACCCTCTGCCGATGAGCATCATCGCCGCCGGCCGATGGCAGGTGCTGGTGGTCTGGGGCGCTGCCCCGTTCATCGTGGCGTCGGCGTTGCGGCTGCAGTGCGAGGCTCCGTTCGACCGTTCGGCAGCCGGCGGGCCGCATCGGCTCAGCATCCGGCTTCTCCGATTCGGGCTTCTCGTTGCCGCCGTCGCAACGGCGGCTCCGATGGTCGTGGTCCTCGCTGTGATCGTGCTGGTGGCGCTCGCCATCGGGTCGGTGCTCATTGCCCGCCCGGCCGGACTGCGGTCGCTCGCCCTCGGCGTCCCCGTTGCCTTGCTGACATCGCTGGCACTCCACCTGCCCTGGTCGCTCCAGGTGATCACCGACGGTTCGTGGCGATGGGTGATCGGGCCGGAATCGGCCAACGCAACCTTTGATTCCATGGCTGACCTCGTCCGCTTCGCTCCGGGTCTGGCCGGCCCGGGCACCCTGATCGTCGGCGTCATCATCGTTGCCGGGATGGCGCTCATCATTGCCAAGTCCCAACGATTCGATGTCGCGGCAAGAGGCCTTTCGCTCGCCGTCGTCGCGTGGATTCTCGCGTGGGCCGGTCGTCGCGAGTACGTGCCCATCGAGGTGCCAGGCGCCGATGCACTGCTCTGTCTCGCGGCCGTTGGCGTCGCCTTGGCAGTGGCGGCTGCGGTCCGCGCCCTCGAACTCGACCTCGGTCGTCGGAGTTCGTCTGTTCAGTCGGTACTACGGGGGGTGGTCGGGCTCGGGCTGGCACTTGTCACGTTGCTCGGCTTCCAGTCTGCGCTCGACGGACGATGGGGCATGCCGACGCAGAGCCACATTGGATTCGCGCGGCTGCTGCTCGATGGGCAACCCGAACCGGTACGGACGCTGTGGATCGGCGCATCCGAGGTGCTCCCGATCGATGGTGCCGACTCGCCTGGTGGCATCCACTTCGGAGTGAGCGAAGGCACCGACATCGACATCGTCAACCGTTACGCGCCGGCGACCAACGAGATCGATGCCGAGATCGGCGATCGCCTGGACCTCGTCGTCGACGGCCAGACGGACCGGGTCGGGCGTCTCCTGGCTGCCTACGGCATCGATCTGGTCATCGTTGTCCCGTCGCTCGGGCCGCCTCCATACGACGGGCCTCGCTACGAGCCCGGCAATGGCATCGAGTCCGTGCTGAGTCGCCAGCTCGATCTGCAGAGGGTTACTGGGACGTTGGGCCTTCGCGTCTACCGCAACGCGGCCTCCGCCGGAGCGGCGCAAGTCGTCGAAGGACAGCCGCCACCGATCGAGGTGGCGGATCAACTGTCGGCCGAGACGGGTCTGCGCTCCCGGGCGCCGTTCCGCTACGGCCGAACGGGTCACTGGGTGGGTCTCGACCCCGCGGTCGACGAGGCGTACCTCATCATCGACGGCGAAGGCTGGGTCGCAGGCAACGAGGGCAGCTCGATCGTCGCCTTCGACGACCACCACCTGCAGGTCCAGGCGGGCGGTGACGCAGTGATATCGGCCAGGTTCGGAACATCGACGGTCAGCCGTATGTTGCTCGTGCTGCAGCTTCTCGCCATAGGCGTCGGCATCGTGCTCTCGCAGCCCGAACGCGAGGAGCAACCGTGATCCGATGGACGACAATCGTGATTCTGGTCGGATCCTTGATTGGCGCAGTGTTGTTCGACCGGGTCGACCGGGATCCCACGGTCGTTGCTGCCCCCGAGGTGGTCGCTCGAGACACGCCTCTCATGATCCAACCAGCGCCGCTCGGTTCGTCGTGGTTCTGTCCGATCGGTTCGGCGGGCGTCGATACCTATGCCGATGCCGAGATCACGATCGCGAACGTCGGCTCAGATGATGCGGTCGCCAACCTCGACGTTCGGACCGGCGACGGTCCGGGCCCGGGTCTGCGGCTCGAGGTGGCCGCCGGGACGTCGGAAACGGTCGCACTGTCGTCGCTCGGCGCATTCGACGCCGCCGCCGCAAGCGTCGAGGTGATCGGGGGAGAGGGTGTCGTGAGCCACCGCGTCACCACCGCTGCCGGAGTGTCGGAGGCGCCCTGTTCCTCGGGGTCGTCGTCCACGTGGTACTTCGGCGGCGGCCCGACCACCACAGACACAGCCCAGTACATCGCCCTTCTCAACCCCTACCCGAACGACGTCGTGTTCCGTGCCGAGTTCCAGACACCGACTCGAGTGCGCCAACCCAACGAGCTCGAAGCGAAAACGGTGCCGGCGCAGTCAGTGGTCGTCATCGACGTTGGTGCGTTCGTCGCTCCCGAAGACGTCGTGGCCATCAGGATCGAGACCGTGGCAGGTGGCCAGCTCGTGGTGGAACGGCTCTTCGTCCTCGACGGATCGATCGCACCGGCCGGTGCGACCCTCGAGGCCGCTGTAGCCGACCCCGCCCTCGGGTGGACCATGCCCGCTGGTCGTCTCCATTCCGGTGGTGACAACACCCTCACCGTCTTCAATCCGACGACTGATGTTGCCGAGGTCGATGTTCGCCTCGATCCCCTCGGGGTCGGCGATCGCTCTCTGTTCGGCCTCGTGCCGATCGAGCTCACCGTGCAACCGGGCCGGCTGGCCACCATCGATCTGCGGGTCACGGCGAGCCAACTGGATCTGCCATCTCCCTATGACGTCGGCGTCACGGTGACCTCGGCCAACGGGGTTCCCGTAGTCGTGCACCACTGGCAGGCTCATCCGAGTGTCGCCTCTGCCGGTGTGGAAGACGGGAGCGAGCGACGTCGTCAGGACGACGGCGAGGTGCCGGCCGAGGAGCTTCCTCCGGCGCTCGAAGGACCAACTTACGTCCAGCCGACGGCCCGCCGGGGCATCGCTTCGAGCCACGGCTCACCGACCGCCTCGACCCGCTGGGTCGCAGCGTCCGTTTCGTTGCTGCCCGACAATGGCAGCGCCGTGATCGTCTTTGCCGAGGAGGGGGCCTTGGTCGAGGTTCGGTTGCTCGTTGGGGGATCGCTCGGTTCTCCGGTGCGGGCCTCGGTCGACTCGACGGGTCGCTCGGTGATTCCGCTGAACCCGATCGCCGCCCAGGCGGCCGTGGTCGTGACAGCAGATCGACCGGTGATCGCCGAATTGCAGTTGGTCGGTCCCGATCGTTACGACGTCGTTGGCATGGTGCCCAGCTCGGGAGGCGTCCCGGCGGGAGCCGTCGACGGATGACGCGGCTGGTGATCTTGGCGGTGTTGATCGTGGTGGCCCTTGGCGTCGCCTGGCTTCTCCAGCGGCGCCGGCCTGAGCCGCCGAGCGCCCCGTCCTACCGGGCGCCGTCGCAGCTCGACCGTTCGGAGTTCGCCGGGGAGGTGGGGGCCTCGCTCGTCGTGGTGTTCTCCTCGGCCACCTGCAACAGCTGTCCGGCTGTTTGGGACGCGGTGGTCCGCTCGCAGCGAGCGGGTGTCGTGACCGAACGCATCGACGTTCAGGACGACCCCAAACGCCACGAGCGCTACCGCATCGACGGCGTTCCGACCACCCTTGTGGTCGACGGTGATGGCGTCGTGCGGACGAGTTTCTTCGGCCCTCTTGCCGACGGCGTTCTCGAGGACGCCCTCGACGCTCTTTCTGCTTGAGCGTGCCCGCCGGTGATGTCCGGATCCGGTCAATGTCGCGGCGCGCCCGTCTCGAAGACGCGACTGGCGGTACGTTCCGAAAGATGGTCGACCGACGCTCCGGGACTCGCACGCCGTTCGCAGCCGCAGCGCTGGTGATCTGCCTCCTCGCTGCTGGTTGTGCCGTGACGCGGGAGTCGACGGTGTCGGGTGCCGGCGCGATCGAGGATCAGGTCGTCGACATCGAGGGTGTTGACGACCTCGACGTCGCAACCGATCTCGATGCCGAGGAGCTGGGGGTGGACGCCGTACTCGTGATGAGCCGCGGCAACGGCCGGCCGTTCCCTGACTTCGGTGGGCCCGGTGAGCAGCGAAGGGCCGTACAACACATTCTGTCGATCGCCACCCCGATGGGGCGAGTCGACCTCTTCTCGCTCCAGGTTCTCGACGAGAACTCGAACGGGCAGTGGATGCAGTGCGAGGCCATCGCCTTCGACACCAGCATGGGCATGGGTTGTTCCGATCTCGGAGCAGCGGAGCTCGACGAGACCGGCATCGTCGGTTCGACCGGGAGCGACGAAGGGTCGGTTTATGAGCTTCGCGGCCCGAGCGACACCGCCTACTTCATCATCGAGTCAGACGGTGATCGGATCGCTGTGGTCCCCGTGGATGGCCGAGCCATTTTCTTCCAAGCCGGGGCCCATTGCGTGTCTCCACCACAGATGGTGAGCGTCCGGGTGGGCGACGTCGACGTCGACGTCTCCGAGCCAACCGTCTGCTGAGTCCACGCGATGGATCGGCAGAGCGAGGTTCGCGCCAGGATTCGCTGCTCGGTCCACGAACCGTGCGAAACCGAGGGTCAGTTGTCGATCACGCCTTGGCCAGGAAGGGTCTGCGGTGGTAGTGCCTGGGCGAACGCCTCGGCCGCCTTGACCGGATCCTTGGCGACAGCAATGAGCCGATCGACCTCGGCTCCACTCACCGTTTCGTGTTCGAGGAGCTGACGGGCGATCAGGTCGAGCGCCCCGCGATTGTCGACGAGCAGGGTGCGACAGCGGACCTCCATGTCGGTCAGGATGCGCCGCGTCTCGTCGTCGATCAGCTTCGCCGTCTCGTCGGAGAACGACTTGGAATGCATCATGTCTTCGCCCAGGAACACCGGCTGATTGTCGGCGAGCGACATCGGTCCGATGGCTTCGGACATGCCCCACTCGGTCACCATGCGACGGGCCATCTGGGTTGCCTGGCGCAGATCGTCAGACGCCCCGGAGGTGACCTCGCCGAAGATGACCTTTTCGGCGTTGCGACCGCCGAGCGCCATGATGATGCGCGCCTCTGCCTCGCTCTGCTCGATCTTGTAGCGATCTTCGGTCGGCATCGTCATCGTGACACCGAGCGCCATGCCAGTGGGGATGATCGTGACCTTGTGGACCGGATCGTGGCCCTCCTGGAGCGCAGCACACAAGGCGTGCCCAGCTTCGTGGTAGGCGGTGCGTTCGAGGTCGGCCTGGTTGCGCACCATGGATTCGCGCTCGATGCCGAGCAGCACGCGGTCACGAGCCGAGTCGAAGTCGGCGGCATAGACCTTCTCTGCTCCGCGCCGCACTGCGAACAACGCGGCCTCGTTGACCAGATTGGACAGGTCAGCGCCGCTCATCCCCGGTGTGCCCCGGGCGATGACGTTGACGTCGACGTCGTCGGCCATGCGCTTGTGTTTGATGTGGACCTTCAGGATCTCCTTGCGGTCCTCGAGTTCGGGAAGTGACACGACGACCTGGCGGTCGAAACGGCCGGGACGCAACAGCGCCGGATCGAGAATGTCAGGTCGGTTCGTGGCGGCCATCATCACGATGCCCTCGGTCGCCTCGAAGCCGTCCATCTCGGCCAGCATCTGGTTGAGGGTCTGCTCGCGCTCGTCGTGACCGCCACCCATTCCGGCGCCACGCTTGCGACCGATGGAGTCGATCTCGTCGATGAAGATGATCGCCTTGCCCATCTTGCGAGCCTCGGAGAACAAGTCACGAACTCGGCTGGCGCCGACACCGACGAACATCTCCATGAAGTCCGAACCGGTGACCGACAGGAACGGAACGCCGGCCTCACCAGCGACAGCACGGGCGATGAGAGTCTTGCCGGTTCCGGGAGGGCCGACGAGCAGCACACCCTTGGGAATGCGGGCACCGACATCGCCGAATTTGGAGGGGTCACGCAGGAAGTCGACGACCTCGGTGACTTCCTTCTTCACTCCTGCGTAACCGGCGACATCGGCGAACGTGGTGCCGGGGCGCTCACTGGAATACGTCTTGGCCTTCGAACGGCCGATCGACATGATCCCGCCCATCTGGCTCTGTTGGCGGCGGGCCAACCAGTAGAGGAAGCCGATGATGAAGATGAACGGCAGCAGGAGGGGAATGAGATTGAGGAAGAAGTTCCCCGTCTTGGTGACGGGAGCGAAGTCGACGTCGTTCGAGCGCAGCAGGGCGAGGTCATCGGCCGGCCACTCGGCGAGCCCGGTGGTGTTGAACACCTCACCATCGGGTGTGGTCGCCTCGATGCGAGCCGTGGCGTTGTCGTACTCCACGGATTCGATCTCGCCCGCCTGGACCTTCGCCAGGAAGGCGTCGTAGGAGATCTTCGACGAATCATCGGCCGGAGCGGCCATGGTGACGAACAACAACGTCGCCAGGACAGCAACAACGACCCAGGCCGACCACTTCGGCCAGCCGCCCTCGGACTTCGAGGGCAGTCGTGGATTGCGCCCAGGAGGAGGCGGCGGAGGGGTGGATCCCTTGTCAGACATACATCCGATCCTAGGTGCTGACGCCGTTCTTCCCGTGGTCGGGTCGCTAGGGTCGTCTGGTGACAGCTGGCACGCCCGGGAAGGCACGAGCCGCGGCCGGCACGGCGGCATCACCACGATGGGGGTTCTCCGAGGCCGTTGCCCTGTGGGTGTTCCACATCGTCGTGTCCAGTGTGTGGGCCGTTCTCCTGATCAGCGTTTTCTACGGGGACGTGCCAGATCCGATTCCCGTGCGCCTGCTGGCCGCCAACTCGCTGGCCATCTGGGCGGTTTACGTCATTGGGCCGATCGTGGTCACCCGAATGCGTGGGGCCGGTCCCGTCGCCGATCTCTGGCCCGGAATCACATGGACCGACGTCCCGGCCGGCCTCGCCATCGGCGCTGCACTCCAATGGATCGTGCTTCCCGTCATCTACTGGCCGCTGCTCCGGTTGACCGACGTCGATCCGTCCGCGGCGGCCCAGGACCTGGTCGACGCCATCGACGGCTCGCTCGATCTGGTGCTCTTCTCGTTGGTGGTCGCTGTCGGCGCGCCGCTCGCTGAGGAGTTCTTCTACCGAGGCATGGTGCTCCAGGGCCTTCGTCGTCACGTGCCGGACGTGGCTGCTGTCCTCGGTTCGGCCGCGCTCTTCGCTCTCGTCCACATCCAGCCCGTCCTGTTCCCCGGCACGTTCGTGCTCGGTGTGGTCGCCGCCATCGCCACCCTGCGAACCCGCCGGCTCGGAATGGCCTTTGCGATGCACGTGGGGTTCAACGGTGCGACGCTCCTGGCGCTGCTGGCGTTTTGACCGTCGCAATTTGGGTCGTACTCCCCATAGCCATGGGTCAACCGGCCCCATCGTCTGTTTCGATCTCATCGCCGGGCGGTCAGCGCCGATCCAGCTGTATGGGCCATGCGAACGCACAACAGTGTCACGACTGCGGCCACGATCTCGTCGAGATCGGGCTCCTCGTCGATGGCAGCAATCTCCAGATGTTCTCCTGTGATCAATGCGACAAGCGTTCCTGGCGTCGCGGCGGTGTCGTGATCGACCTGGCCGAGGCGCTCGACGAGTTCGAAGAACACTCCGGCCGTCGACGCTGAGGCCTCGACGGCATCAGCGATGCAGCATTGCTGCGTGACGCAACTGCGTGACACAGCAACGCCTGCGTCAGCTGGCATTATTGCTGCGCAATGAGATCCCGTTCGCTCCTCACGATCACCGGTCTCGCTGTTGCCTGTATCTGTTCGATCTTCGTTCTGGTACAGCTCCGGCCCGACCTGGTGTTCGCCGACACCACGCCCGCCGGGGGCGACATGGGCGCCCACGTGTGGGGCCCGGCGTTCCTTCGCGACCACCTGCTCACCAGCGGTCAACTCAGCGGATGGACTCCAGACTGGTATGCAGGCTTTCCCGCGTATCAGTTCTACATGGTCGTCCCGGCCCTGGCGATCCTGGCCGTCAACGCCGGATTCACGCCGTGGCTGTCGGTTCCGGTTGCCGCAGCGCTCCTCGTCTGGGCCGCCCGGCTTGCGGCTCGTCGTCCTGACCGCCGACTGCTGATCCTCGCTGCGGCGATTCTGACGGCCGTCCTGTTGGTCCCCCTTCCGTACGGCATTGCCTTCAAGGTGATCGCCGTCTCTGGCTTGGTGTTCATGCCGCTCGCCGCCTGGTGGATGGCCAGACAGGCGTCCGCCCCCGAACCGGTGCCCACTGCCCTCGCCCTGGCCGTGGTGGTGTTCCTGTTCGACACGAATTTCACGATCTACGGCGGCAACGTCGCATCCACGCTCGCCGGCGAGTTCGCCTTCGCGATGTCGCTCTGTCTCACCTTCGTCGCCGCTGGTTGGGCATTTCGAGGCATGGACGAGCATCGGCATCGCGCTTCGGCCGCGGTACTGATCGCGCTTGTTGCCCTGTGCCACATCATCCCGTTGTTCTTCCTCATCGCGACCCTGGTCATCTTGGTGGTGCTGCCAGAAGACGGCCTGCGGTTCCCTGTGGCCATGTTCGGCATCGTCTTCGCGTTGATCCCCATCGCGTTCGCTGATCGGTTCGAGGGACCCGTCACTGAAATCGCCGCGATCTCGGCCTTCGTGGTCGTACTCGGCGTGGCGTTCTTCGTCGACGAGCGGGTGCGGTCCCGGATGACATGGCTGGTGCTGACCGGGCCTGCCGCCGCGCTCCTCGCCGGGTTCTGGCTCGTGCCGTTCGTCGGCAGGCGTGATCTCTTCAACGACATGGGCTGGGAACGCCTCGACGAGGTCGGCGAGGCGCTGCTGACAACACCGATGCGCATCGCCCTCCCGATTGCCGTCGTCGGTGGTGTCCTGTCCTTCGCCACCAGGGAACGGCTGGGCATGATGTTCTCGATCCATGTCCTCACGTTCGCTGCAGCCGTCGCCAACCTGGGCGAGAGCAAGCTGTGGAACGCTCGGTTGCTGCCGTTCTTCTATCTCTCGGTCTATTGCCTCGCCGCCCTCGGCATCGCCGCCATTGCCCGCTACGCAGCCGTCGCCGTCAGCGAACGATTCGACGAGCCCGACCTCAAAGTGCTGTGGGGATCCCTCGTCGGTGGTCTCGTCTGTGTCCTGATTCTCGTCGGTATGCCCCTGCGCATCCTTCCGTTCGGGTCGACCAACGCGTCCGGTGAGTACGAATGGTTCGGTCTTCGAACCGCTGATCGCAGCTTCGTCTCGTCATGGGCGGCCTGGAACTTCTCCGGCTACGAGGAGAAGCCGAGCTTCCGTGAGTACTCGGGTGTGATCAGCGCCATGGACGAGCTCGGGCAGACCAATGGGTGTGGTCGTGCGATGTGGGAGTACGACAAGGGCCTCGACCGGTATGGCACACCGATGGCGCTCATGCTGCTCCCGCACTGGACCGACGGCTGCATCGGTTCGATGGAGGGCTTGTACTTCGAGTCATCGGCGACGACGCCGTTCCACTTCCTCAACCAGAGCGCCCTCTCGGTCGCACCATCCAGCGCGCAGCGTGACCTTCCCTACCGGTCCTTCGATATCGACCGCGGCATCGCCCAGCTGCAGGTGATGGGTGTGCGCTACTACATGGCATTGTCAGACGAAGCCATCGCTGCCGCTCGCAACCATCCCGATCTCACCGAGCACGTCATTGCCGAGCCCTTCGTGGTGTTCGAAGTCGACGGAACGACGCTTGCCGAGGGGCTCGTGAGCGAGCCTGTCGTCGCCAGCGGTCCCGCCGCCGATGACACCGATGAGCTTGCGAGCCGATTCGAGCTCGGCTGGCTGAGCCAGGCCGTGGAGTTCTACAACGATCCCCGCGAGTTCAACGGTCTGCCCGCCGCCGATGGTCCGGAGTCCTGGGAGCGGGTCACCACCCTGATCCCGGCCGACGGCGATCCGATCTCCGAGCCGGCATTGGTGTCTGACATCGAGGTCGGCACCGACCGCATCTCGTTCTCGGTCGACGAGATCGGCAAGCCCGTGCTCGTGAAGATCTCGTACTTCCCCAACTGGAAGGTGTCCGGCGCCGACGGCCCGTGGCGCATCGGACCGAACCTGATGGTGGTGGTCCCGACGAGCAACGATGTCGCCTTCACATACGGACGCACATTCATCGACTGGCTCGGCATCATGTTCACCTTGATCGGCCTCGCTGCTCTCGTCACCTTCGCTCGCGACGACCGTCGTCGTGATCCGGATCGATTCGGCGCTGGTTTCTCCCGCAGGCCCACTCGGATCTCGATGGCGCCTCCGGCGTTCGCCGCGACGCCTGCGTACGACGCGACGCAGTCTCCAGCAGATGGAATCGACCTCGTGCGTCCCGCTGGGCCAGCGGCAGCGCAAGGAGACTGAGGTCGTGCGGAGTCGACTGCGTTTGTTCGCCATTGTCGGATTGATGGCCACCTTCCTCGATGTCGCCATCCTGTTGATGCTCGAACCGTCGCTTCCGGTCACAGTGGCCAACGGTCTGGCGCTCACCGTTGCTGCACTCGTGTCCTACTCCTTCAATCGGCGGATCACGTTCCGGGAGACGCCGCGCGCTCGCTGGGTCCGACACCCGGGCACGTTCGCTCTCGTCGCCTGCGTTGCCGGTCTCGTCGATCTCGGTGTGCTCGGCCTCGGGCTCGCACTGGGTTTCGGCCTGCTGGTGGCCAAGCTCGTAGCCGTTGCTGCTGCTGCAGTCGTGCGTTGGAGTGCCTACCGGTGGGTGCTGTTCACCGAGGTTCGCCGCGAGATGAGTGAACGCCACGATCGCCAGCCCGCCCCTGGCCGGTTCCGTCTCTCAGTCGTAGTTCCGGCCTACAACGAGGGCGATCAGATCGAAGCCACGATTCTGACCCTGCGTACCGAACTCGCAGGTGTCGTCGGGTCGGATCTGGAGATCCTCGTCGTCGACGACGGCTCGGCAGACGACACCGCAGATCTCGCCAGACAGGCGGGGGCCACGGTGGTCGAACAGCCACACAACATGGGCAAGGGAGCCGCAGTCAGAGCGGGTGTTCTTGCCGCCGAAGGACGCTCGGTCGTGTTCACCGATGCCGATCTGGCATACCCGGCATCCATGATCCCGCCGATGCTCGAGGGACTCGAGAGTGGATGGGATGTCGTGGTCGGGAGTCGACGCCACGAGGAGACCACCACGCTGGTCAAGGCGCGGCGCATCCGCGAACTCGGCGGTCGCGCCGTCAACCTGCTCACCCACCTCGTGCTACTCGGTCATTTCCGTGACACGCAGTGCGGCATCAAGGGGTTCCGCAGCGACATCGGGAAGGCGCTGTTCGAACGAACGACGATCAACGGGTTCGCCTTCGACGTCGAGGTGTTCCTCATCGCCGAGCAGGATCGATACTCGCTCACCGAGGTCCCTGTGAAGGTCGAGAACCGCCAGGGATCCTCGGTCCGCCTGGTGCGGGACACCGCCCGATTGTTGCGTGATCTGTTCCGAATCCGGCGGGCCGCGGGCAAGGGTGTCTATCGGCCCAACGCGACCCAAAGCGTCCTGGTGGGCTGACGGCGGAAGTAGGGTTTGGGCTGTGCATGACCTCGACCTCATCGTGAAGGCCTACGACATTCGTGGGACCTACCCAGAACAAATCGACGCCGACACCTGCCGCGGGCTCGGCGTTGGTTTCGCCCGTTACATCCGATCAGTGGAGCCGGAGGCCACCAGCGTCGTGATCGCCCGGGACATGCGTCCGTCGGGGCCAGAACTGGTCAGTGCGTTCGGCGATGGCGTCCGATCGCAAGGTCTCGACGTGCTCGACATCGGTATGGGGTCGACCGACATGATCTACTTCGCCTCGGGGTCGCTGTCGATGCCGGGCGCAATGTTCACGGCTTCGCACAACCCGGCCGGGTACAACGGCATCAAGCTCTGTCGATCCGGGGCCGCTCCGATTGGTGAGGACTCCGGCCTGGCTGACATCAAGGCCACCGCGCTGGCATGGGCGGCCGGCGACGTCGGTGACACTGACACGACCGGCTCGCTTTCCAGCCGCGACATGCTCGACGCCTTCGCCGATCATGTCCTCTCGTTCGTTGACATCGCGACGTTCCGCCCGCTCAAGGTCGTAGCCGACACCGCCAACGGGATGGGCGGGCTCGTCGTCCCGAAGATCTTCGAGACGCTCCCGTTCGACCTCGAGGTCATGTACCCCGAGCTCGACGGTACGTTCCCGAACCACGAGGCCAATCCGATCGAAGCCAAGAACATCGTCGACCTCCAGGCCCGTGTACGCGAGGTTGGTGCCGACATCGGGCTCGCTTTCGACGGTGACGCCGATCGGGTGTTCCTCGTCGACGAGAAGGGCGATCCCGTGTCCGGTTCCCTCACCACGGCCATGCTGGCCAAGGCCACGCTCGAGAAGAGCCCGGGCGAGACCATCATCTACAACCTGATCTGCTCCAAGGTGGTGCCCGAGGTCGTCGCCGAGAACGGTGGTACGTCCATCCGTTCCCGTGTGGGTCACTCCTTCATCAAGGCCACGATGGCCGAGACCGGGGCCGCGTTCGGTGGTGAGCATTCGGCGCATTACTACTTCAGGGACAACTGGCGGGCGGACTCTGGGATCATCGCATCGATGATGATCCTGGCCGAGTTGTCGACCTCTGGCGGCACCCTGTCCGAGCTCCTGGGTCCGCTCAAGCGCTACTCGGCGTCTGGCGAAATCAATACTCGGGTCGCCGACACCGGCGCCGTCATCGCCCACGTCGCGTCTGTCTACAGCAATTACGACAGCGACATGCTCGACGGACTCACGGTCGATGCCGGCGACTGGTGGTTCAACCTGCGACCGTCCAACACCGAACCCCTTCTCCGGCTCAATCTGGAAGCTGCCGACGACGATGCCGTGGCGGCACGAGTTGCCGAGGTCCAGGCGGCCATGGCGGCTGCCGGCTGATGGAGCGGCTGCTTCCTCGCGTCCAACACTACGCATGGGGGAGCACCACGGCCCTGCCCGAGATGCTCGGCGTCGAGCCGGACGGAACTCCATGGGCCGAGCTCTGGGTCGGTGACCATCCCCGGTTGCCGAGCACGGTCGAGTCGACGGGTGAACCGCTCGACGCCGGTCTGCCGTATCTCCTGAAGATCCTGGCGGCGGATGCACCGCTGTCGATCCAGACCCATCCGTCCCTCGACCGGGCACGTTCGGGATTCGAGAAGGAGAACGCCGAGGGGATCCCGATCGATGCCCCGAATCGGACCTACCGCGACCCGAACCACAAGCCCGAGTTGATCTGCGCGCTCACGCCATTCGACGCCCTCGTCGGTTTCCGTGACGTCGACGCGATCGTTGCCGAGATGGACCCGGTCGCCGAGTTGGGTCCGATCGTCGAGCGGCTCCGCCAGGGGAACGCCACCGCACTGCGGTCGGCCACGCAATGGATCCTCGGTCTCTCACCGGGTGAGGCGGCACCCCTGGTGTCCGCCGCGGCCGAGGCCAACGAGTTGGCAGCGCTCCTGGATCGTCATCACCCCGGGGACCCTGGTGTGTTGGTCGGGATGCTGCTGCACCGGATTCTGCTCCAGCCGGGTGAAGCATTGTTCCTCGGAGCGGGGAGCCTGCACGCCTACCTGTCCGGGGTCGGTGTGGAGTTGATGGCCAACTCCGACAACGTGATTCGGGGTGGTCTGACCCCCAAGCACGTCGATGTCGCCGAACTGGTCGACGTGGTTTCGTTCGAACCGTTCGAACCGACCATTCAGCGCGCCGTTTATCCGGTCCACGAGTACGACACCGACGGGGCTGATTTCGGCCTCATCCGCATCGAGACATCGGGTCAACAGGGGAGCGGGCCGTTCTGTTTCTCGTCGAGTGGGCCGGAGATCCTCTTGGTCACGTCCGGTGACGTCGAGGTCAGCGATGGCGGCGCTGAGGCGATCTCCCTCGCGTCTGGCGGTGCCGGTTTCATCCCGGGCGGATCCGATGTCGAGCTGACAGGCGAAGGTGTCACCTGGAGGGCAACGGTGGGGCGTTAACCTGCCGACATGTCGCTTGACCCTGTTCTGCTGGAAATTCTCGCGTGCCCGGAAGACAAGGGCCCCCTCTACTACTTCGAGGACGAGGCCGTGCTGCTCAACCCTCGCCTCGGACGGACCTATCGGATCGACGAGGGCATCCCCGTGATGCTGATCGACGAGGCGACGGCCGTCGACGAAGCCGAAGTGGCTCGACTCTTGGCCAAGGCCGAAGCTGAGGGCACTACCCCCACGTTCGAAGCCTGATCGTGGTCACGAACAGCTCTGGCCCGCTCGACACCCTCGGAATGCGCGACGCCATGCTGGCGCTCCCCGAACAGATCGAAGCCTCGCTCGCCGCGATCGACTCGATTCCGGACCTTCCCAACGCCGCTGCCATCGAGCACGTACTGATCCTCGGGATGGGCGACTCGGGCTTCGGCGGCGACGTCGCGGCAGCAAGTGCCCGTCCGTTTTCCTCGAAGCCGATCGTGGTGTACGGCGGGTATCTGCCTCCGTCATGGGTCGGACCGAACACGCTGGTGATCGCGATGTCCGAATCCGGGAGCACAGAGGAGACGCTCGAGTCGCTCGAGGCCGCGGTCGAGTCCGGTGCGTCCCTGGTCGCGATCACGAACGGTGGCGAGCTCGCAAGCCTGGCCAACCGTGCGAGCGCTCCAGTGCTTCCCGTCGTCGGCAATGCGCCGATGCCGCGCGCGGCGCTCGGCGCGCTGGCAACGCCGGCGATGCTGACCCTCGAGCAGGCAGGGTTCTTTCCCGGCGCCCGCACGTGGCTGAAGGGGGCAGTCGACCAACTCAAGGCCAGACGCGACGGCTTCGATGAACCTGACAGTGAACCGAAGGAACTGGCTCGCCGGATCGGTCGCACGATGCCGTTGATCTACGGCGGCGGCGCGATCGGTACCACGGCAGCGCGCCGCTGGAAGATGGCGTTCAATCACAACGTCAAGACGCCTGCGTTCTGGGCGCCGATGCCGGATCTGTGCCACAACGAGCTGGTGGGGTTCGGTCGGAACGGCGATGTCACCCGCGAGATCTTCACGCAGATCCAGCTGCGCCACGACGGTGAGCATCCGCAGACGGCACGCCGGTTCGAGTACGTCGAGGAGAAGACCGTCGAGGTGATGCACGAGGTGTTGAGCGTCTCCGCCGGCGGCGAGGGTCCAGTGGCTCAGCTGTTCGACTTGATCTACACCGGCGACATCACGACGCTCGAGCTCGCCGCGGCCGAAGGACTCGATCCCGGGCCGTTGCCAGTGGTGGACGATCTGAAGGCGTGGCTCGCCTCCTGACCCTCCCGATTGGGGCCTGCCGATTGGGGTCGGAGCTTCACATTCACAGGTTGGGCCCGGTGGCCTCGGCATCGAGTCAGGCCCGATAAGAAGGCCGCGCGTCTGGCTGTCACAGTTGCGGCCGCCGCGGGTTTCGATTCAGACTGCGGCATGGCTGACCTGACCGACAAGACCATCGTCATCACGGGAGCGGGCGGGGGGATCGGCCTCGCTGCAGTGTCGACTTTTCTCGCCGCGGGGGCGAACGTGGTTGCCACCGACCTTGCAGGGACTGCCGTGCAGGTGGCGGGGGAGATGGACGACCGCGCGGTGTCACTGGTTGCCGATGTCACCAGCGCATCCGATTGGGAGGCGGTACGGACACTGGCGATCGACACATTCGGTGCCGTCCACGGACTCGTCAACAACGCCGGCATCGAAGGTGCCATCGTGCCGATCGTCGAGTACGCCGACGAGATGTTCGACCGAGTGCTGGACATCAATGTGAAGGGTGTCTTCCTCGGCATGAAGACCTTGGCTCCCGTGATCCAGGCCGCCGGCGGAGGTTCGATCGTCAACGTCTCGTCGGTTGCCGGGATCTCGGGGGCCGCCAATCTGTCGGCCTACTCTGCATCGAAACACGCCGTCATCGGGCTCACGAAGAGCGCGGCCCTCGAGTTCGCAGCGGTGGGCATCCGCTGCAACGCGATCTGCCCATCGCCGATCGACACCCGCATGATGCGGTCCCTCGAGGAATCGATGAAGAGCGATGAACTCAGCTCCGCGGAGATTCAGGGTCTGATTGCAATGAACATCCCTCTCGGCCGATACGGCGAGCCCTCGGAGGTGGCGGATCTCATGGCCTTCCTGCTCTCCGATGATGCTCGATTCCTGTCGGGTACAGCCATCCCGATCGATGGGGCGATGAAGGCGCGCTGAGGCCACACTGTGGCGATGGCCCACTACGACGTCACCATTTCGAGCCCGCTGAGCCAGAAGGAGGCGTTCGAGAAGTTGGCGTCCGTCGAGCGATTTCACGAGTGGGACCCGGGAGTCAGCGCAGGCGAGCAGATCGAGGGGGAGGGTCCGGGCGATGGAGCGGTCTACGTCCTGACTGCGAAGGGATTTGCCGGTCGTGAGTTGCCGCTCGAGTACCGAACGACCGTCTTTGATGCGCCGAACCGCTTCGTCATCGTGTCGGACGGCAAGAGCCTGCGCTCGGACGACGTCGTCACTGTCGTACCGGATGGCGACGGCTGCCAGGTCACCTACGCAGCCGACCTCCGCATGAAGGGGGTCTTCGCCGTGCTCAACCCCGTGCTGGGGCTCGTCTTCAACCGGATCGGCGATCGGGCAGCGGCTGGGCTGCGTGAGTTCGTGGACGCCTGAGGACGGCGCTGCGGGTCGATCCGCAGGCCGACGTCCCAACTTGGTAGCCTGCGCCGATCACCAGCGAGCGGCTGTCTGACCCGGGCCAGGTGGCCCCAGCCCTCCCCACCTCACCCAGGGAGACCCGATCATGACTGAAACAACCGCATCGCGCCCGCGCACCGTCGCCGAAGGTGACTTCAGGGTCGCCGACCTCGATCTCGCCGGGGCCGGCCGCAAGCAGATCGAATTGGCCGAGCACGAGATGCCGGGACTGATGTCTCTGCGCGCGGAGTATTTCGACGAGCAGCCCCTCGCCGGTGCGCGCATCATGGGCAGTTTGCACATGACGGTGCAGACGGCCGTGTTGATCGAGACGCTCACCACGCTGGGCGCCGACGTTCGTTGGGTGAGCTGCAACATCTTCTCGACAGACGACTCGGCTGCTGCTGCTGTGGTGGTGGGATCAGAGGGCACCACCGATCACCCCACCGGCACGCCGGTCTACGCCTGGAAGGGCGAGACGCTCGAGGAGTACTGGTGGTGCACCGAGCAGGCGCTCAGCTGGCCTGACAACGAAGGGTTCTGCAATCTGATCCTCGACGACGGTGGCGACGCGACGATGCTCGTTCACAAGGGCCGCGAGTACGAAGCGGCCGGCGCCGTCCCCGACTTCGACGAGGACAACGATCCCGAAGAGTGGGGTGTCATCCTGCAGACGCTTCGCAAGAACCTCGAGCGTGACAACACCTACTTCACCCGCATGGCCGCGAACATCCGTGGTGTTTCCGAGGAGACCACCACCGGTGTCCACCGCCTTTACGAGATGATGGAGGCCGGGCTGCTCCAGTTCCCTGCGATCAACGTGAACGACGCCGTCACGAAGTCGAAGTTCGACAACAAGTACGGCACCCGTCACAGCCTCCTCGACGGCATCAACCGTGGCACCGACGTGATGATCGGCGGCAAGGTTGCAATGGTCCTCGGCTACGGCGACGTCGGCAAGGGCTGCGCCGAGGCACTGCGGGGTCAGGGCGCTCGGGTCGTGATCAGCGAGGTCGACCCGATCTGCGCGCTGCAGGCGGCCATGGAGGGATACGAGGTCAACACTGTCGAACGCATGCTCGACAAGGCCGACATCTTCATCACCTCGACCGGCAACAAGGACATCATCTCGGCCGAGATGATGGGCCGCATGAAGCAGGGTGCGATCGTCGGCAACATCGGCCACTTCGACAACGAGATCGACATGGCCGGGCTCTTCAAGAGCTCCGACATCCAGCGCATCAACATCAAGCCGCAGGTCGACGAATTCCGCTGGCCGGACGGCAAGAGCATCCTTGTGCTCTCCGAGGGGCGCCTGCTCAATCTGGGCAACGCAACCGGCCATCCGAGCTTCGTCATGAGTGCGAGCTTCACCAATCAGGTGTTGGCCCAGATCGAGCTCCACAAGAACGCCGAGTCATACGGAATCAGCGTCACGACCCTCCCGAAGATCCTCGACGAGAAGGTTGCCAGACTGCATCTGGATGCGCTCGGCGTTCGACTGACCGTGCTGTCGCAGGAGCAGGCGGACTACATCGGTGTCCCGGTCGAAGGCCCGTACAAGCCCGACCACTACCGCTACTGATAGCGCTGGTGACCCAAACCCGAGGCTGCGACCCCCGCATATGGGGGCCACAAACCTCGGGTTTGAGCCCCACAGAATCGGGGGTGTGAGCCTCGGGTTTGTGGACGAGACCTTGGTTGGCAGCGCAGGAGCTTGTCCGTGTTGACGAAACGTGGCGCGCCGCCTCAGGAAGCGTACGTCAGGTCGCCCATGGTTCGAAACGGCGCCGAAGCACCTTGGTGTGAAACCCGGACCGGATGGCCTCCGCCGGTTCTCGCCATCGTCGGATGGCTGACCGCAGCGTGCGTCGATCGAGGTTCGTTCGCAGCGGGAGGTAGTCGAGCTCCAATCCGTCGAGAAGGGCGAAGAACAACAGCACCGTGCGGACGGCGGCCCGGTCTCGCACCCGAACCGACAGGCGCTTCGACGGCGTCCACACCGAAAACATGTCGTACCGGGAGCAGTCGTTGATGATCGCCGCCTGGCAACGGATCGAGAACGTCGGATCGGCAGCGGCGCCGTCGATCACGGTGCCAGACGCCGAGTCGACCGTGACAGGGCGCTCGACCCCGTGCTCCACGATGCGGAACTCAAAGACGTCGAGCCTGTTCCTGAGCAGCCGAGGGGTCGCGTCGAGCAGTCGTTGCATGTATGTGACGAACGACGAGAGATCGAAGTCGGCGGCCGCCTCGGCCTCCATGTGCTGGGCAATGGTGTCGGCGTGGCGTGCCGACAACGCATCGATGTAGTCGTCGACATCGTCGTAGTCGAAAGTGACCAGGTCGAAACCGTTGTCCGACGACCACGAACTGCCGGGAGCCATGATGATGCAATCGGCGTCGGTGTCTGCATTGCGTTCGTCGAACCTCCGCTTGACCTCGGTTGGCTTGACGGCGATTCCGTTGAAGCGGCGTGTCTCCGGGTGGAGGAAGCAGTGATTGCTGGCGAACGGGATGGCGTGGCGGGCGCCCACCGTGCGGGCGAACGCAGCGAACTCGTCCATATATGCCTCGCGGGGACGCAGCTCGGGGCAGAGCGTCTCGTAGTTCTCGATGCAGTAGGGATAGGCACTGGCGTTGGAGTGGCTTCGCAGGACGAAGTCGATCCGAGGGTGATCGGCCAGCACCTGGTGGAGCGGCAGGCCGAACATCTTGCAGTCGTTGGCGTTCAGAATCGTGTGTTCGCCGCCGGTGATGACCACAGCCGAGTCGTTGAGGAACTGGTACGACTGGATTGAGAGGCCCCCGAGGTCCAGACGCTCACCGTGCTCGAGTTCGGTGATGTTGTGAAACCCGAGATAGGCGAGATCGCGGCGCATGCGGTCGTTGTTGAACGTCGGGACGATGAACTGTGTGTCCGGCGAGAAGCGTCGCAGCGATGGGCCGTGGAAGTGGTCCCAGTGGAGATGGGTGAGGTAGACGTGGGTCGGCTCCAAGGCCTCGATCAGTTGGCGGGGCGGTTCGGGAAGATTCCACCAGCTCCGCCAGTAGCAGGAGCCGACGATCCAAGGGTCGACGACGAGCGCAACATTGTTGCGCTCGACGACGAGACCGGCGTGGCTGAGAATCGTGAACCGCACCCGCCAATGCTACCCACGCCCCCCAAACCCGAGGCTCCAACCCCCGATTCTGTGGGGCTCAAACCCGAGGTTTGTGACCCCTATTTCCGGGGGTTGGAACCTCGGGATTGGCTTGTGGGCGTCTTGTGGGCGACTGTCACAGGGCATCTCGTAGGTTTGGCCGATGTTCTTCGATCGTCGATGTCCCGTCTGCGGCGTGACCGAGCGACGGCTGTGCGCATCGTGTGCCGCCGGCTTGCAGCGAGGGCCAGAGCTCCACATCGATGGGTTCGACGAGGTCATCGCCCTCTTGGCCTATGACGATCGCAGCGCTCGGCTCGTTCTCGCCGGCAAGAACGGCGGGCGTCGGGATCTACTCCGCTGGTCGGGAGAGCTCTTGGCCGCCGACATCATGCGTCGTTTTGATGTCGGCGAGCTCGATCTGGTCACCTGGGTTCCTGCTCATCCGGCACAACGGCGAACCCGCGGATTCGATCAGGGCGAGGTGCTCGCGAGGGCGATCGCCCGTCGGCTGGGGCGCCCGTGTCGGCGCACGCTGAGTCGTCGCGGCGGAACGAGTCGGAAAGGGCTCGGCAGGGCCGCTCGACTCGATGGGCCGCTCGTTCGAACGACGCGTCGCATACCGGGCACCGTCCTTCTGATCGATGACGTCGTCGCAACCGGATCGACGCTCGGCCGTTGCGCCGAGGCCTTGCATCGAGGAGGCGCGGAGAGGATCATTGCCGGTGTGGTTGCAGCCTCCGGCGGGAGCCTTCAGCCCCTTCGGGCGCCGGGCTCTCCGACCATCTACATTGACAGTCCATCGGGCGTGCGCCCGGAAGCAACCTGAGAGGAGCCTCCATGGAGGTATCGGTCAGTGGTCGTCACACAGCGGTTCCAGAAACCCTTCGCCAACAGGCAACAGAGAAGATCGGACGGCTCGATCGGTATCTGTCTGGAATGGACCGAGCTGAAGTGCACTTCTGGCAGGAGAAGAACCGCAAGAAAGGTGACACTGACTTCTGCGAGGTGACGCTCGAGGGCCACGGCCATCACGTTCGCTGCAAAGTGTCGGCTCCCGACAGCTTCACAGCTGTTGATCTCGCAGTCGACAAGCTCGAACGACAGCTCCGCAAGCTCAAGACCAAGATCCAGCGCCGCAGCCGTGACCGAGTCCGGGTCGATCTCGAGCCGGACCTGGTCCCCGATTCGCTCCTTCCGTCGAACGAGCCGGAGCCGGTCTACACGTTCGCCAAAACCAAGAGCTTCGACCTCGACATCATGGAACCAGACGCCGCGGCCCTCCAGATGGATCTGCTCGATCACGACTTCTATCTCTTCACCAACAAGTCGACCGGTCGCAACGCCGTGGTGTATCGCCGTGAGGACGGCGATGTCGGCCTGATCGACATCACACCGCCTGCCTGATCGACTGCTCTCATCGACCTGGATGTCGTCGAAGGAGTGATGCCCAGGTTGCACGGGTGGTGCCCAGGTTGCACGGAGTGCGGCCAGTAGACTCGCCGGCGAGATGAAACTCCTCGACAAGATCCTCAAAGCCGGCGAAGGCAAGCGAATACGAGCCATCGAATCCGTTGTCGGCCCCGTCGCGGCCTATGAAGCCGAGATGGAAGCACTGGGCGATGACGCCCTCCGAGCAAAGACCGGTGAATTCCGGAAACGGCACGAGAACGGCGAAACGCTCGACGACTTGATGCCGGAGGCGTTCGCCGTCGTCCGTGAAGCAGCAAAGCGCCAGATCGGGCAGCGTCACTACGACGTCCAGATGATGGGTGGTGCGGCCCTGCACTGGGGTTGGGTCGCCGAGATGAAGACCGGCGAGGGCAAGACCCTCGTGTCGACGCTGCCGGTCTATCTCAACGCACTCGCCGGCAAGGGCGTGCATCAGATCACGGTCAACGACTATCTCGCATCTCGAGACGCCGAGTGGATGTCGCAGATCCACAACTTCCTCGGACTCACCACCGGTCTCGTCGTTCCTGGCAACCCCGACAGTGCACACAAGCGCGCTCAGTACGCCGCCGACATCACGTACGGCACCAACAACGAGTTCGGCTTCGACTACCTCCGCGACAACATGGCTCGTAGCAAAGACGCGATGGTCCAGCGCGGCCACAGCTACGCCATCGTCGACGAGATCGACTCGATCCTGATCGACGAGGCGAGAACGCCGCTCATCATCAGCGGCAAGGTCCGGGGCGCAGCCGACCTCTACTATCAGTTCGCCGAAGTCGTGAAGAAGCTCGATCGCGACGTCGACTACGACGTCGACGAGGAAAAGCGCATCGTCGCCGTCACCGACGAGGGGATCTCCCAAGTCGAAGAGATTCTCGAGATCGAAAACCTCTACAACGGCGTCCAAAGCGACCTCATTCATCAGCTCAACGCTGCACTCCGGGCCAAGGAGCTCTTCGCTCGGGACAAGGACTACCTCGTTGCAGACGGTGAGGTGAAGATCGTTGACGAGTTCACCGGTCGGGTACTCGATGGTCGGCGCTGGTCAGACGGTCTGCATCAGGCGGTCGAAGCCAAGGAAGGCGTCCACATCAAAGAAGAGCAGCAGACGCTGGCCACCATCACGTTGCAGAACTACTTCCGCATGTACGAAAAGCTCTCCGGAATGACGGGTACGGCCCTCGGCGATGCGGCCGAGCTCGAAGCCACCTACGGCCTCGCTGTGGTGCAGATCCCGACGAATCGTCCGCTCATTCGCTTGGACGAGTCCGATCTCATCTACAAGACGGAAATCGGCAAGTTCCACGCAGTGATCGACGATCTCGAGGGACGCGTCGCCAATGGCCAGCCGGTCCTCGTCGGCACGGCATCGGTCGCGAAGTCCGAACAGCTGGCGGCCCTCATGGTCAAGCGGGGAATCAAGCACGAAGTCCTCAATGCCAAGCAGCTGTTCCGCGAGGCCGACATCGTCGCCCAGGCCGGCTCTCCCGGTGCGGTCACCGTCGCCACCAACATGGCAGGTCGAGGCGTCGACATCGTGCTCGGCGGCAACGCCGACAAGCTGGCCGAGCGCGACACGGTCGCAGAAGGACTCGACCTCGAGACCGACGAGGGTGCTGAATACCTCAAGAAGCGGATGGCGTATTGGGGCCCGATCTGCAAAGCAGACGGCGCGAAGGTGATTGACGCCGGCGGTCTGTACGTACTCGCCACCGAACGACACGACAGCCGACGGATCGACAATCAGCTTCGAGGCCGCTCCGGTCGTCAGGGCGAGCCGGGCGAGAGCCGGTTCTATCTTTCGCTCGAAGACGACCTCATGCGCATCTTCGCCACCGGAGCCATGAACTGGGTCATGGACAAGGCCCTGCCGGATGACGTGCCGATCGAGTCCAAGATGGTCACGAAGTCGGTCGAGCGGGCGCAGAACACCGTCGAGCAGAAGAACGCCGAGACGCGCAAGAACGTCCTCAAGTACGACGAGGTCTTCAACGAGCAGCGCAAGGTGATCTACGCGAGGCGCCTCTCGGTTCTCGACGAGCGCAACCTACGCGACGACGCGCTCGAGGCAGTGCAGAGCGTCGCCGAGGCAATGGTTGCCACCCACTGCGTCGACGAACTCGACGACACCTGGGATCTGCATGGGCTGCTCGCCGAGCTCAAGGGCTTCTGGCCGACCGCCCTCACCGAGGACGACATGTCCGATGCCCGGGGAACGGGTGAGTTGATCGAGTCGATCGCCGCCGAGGGCGTCCAATTCTACGAAAAGCGCGAATCCGAGATCGGGGCTGACCTGATGCGCCAGGTCGAGCGTCAGATCATGCTGCAGCTGGTCGACCAGCGGTGGAGAGAGCATCTCACCGAGATGGACGATCTCCGCGACGGCATCAACCTGCGGGCGATGGGTCAGCGTGACCCGCTCACCGAGTGGCAGCGCGAAGGATTCGAACTGTTCTCGAACATGATCCGCGCCCTGAACGTTGATTTCATCCGATACGTGATGCACGTCGAGGTCCGCACCGAGCCAGCTCCAGGAGCCGATGGCGACGCCTCCGGCCCGTCCGCCGGGATCGACGATGGCGCCCCTGCGTCGGTCATTGCACCCGTTGGAGCGAGGCCGTCGCTGAGCCCGAAGGCCAGGCCGAAGGTCAGTGCCGCACCTCGGATGCAGACCACAGACGTGAAGGCGGCGAAGGCCGAGGCCCGTGATTTCGTCACCGGTGCTGCGGCTGCTTCGAATGTTCCGAATGCCGATGCTCCCGGTGTCAGTGACATACCTGCGCCGAAGCCGACCACCGTGGTCAACGACGAGTGGGACAAGACGGGCCGCAACGAGGCGTGTCCGTGTGGCAGCGGACGCAAGTTCAAACATTGCCACGGCAAATAGGACGGCATGGCTGAACTCGACGACGAACTGATCCGCCTCCGCAAAGAACTGGCCGAGGCAGACGACTACCTGCGCATCGGCGATCTCCGCGCCCGTCTGCCCCAACTCGAGACCGAGATGGGTCGCCCCGATCTCTGGGATGATGCCGAGCGTGCCAGAGCGGTCCAGACCGAGTTCAGCTCCGTCAAGGACGATCTCGATCTCTACGATCGTCTCGCCGGCGAGGTCGACGATCTCGAGGTGATGCTCGAGATGGCGTCCGAGGACCCTTCCTTCGCGATCGAAGCCACGGATCTCGCTGCCAAGTTGTCGGACGAGTTCAACCGGCTCGAACTTCGTGCGCTCTACACCGGCGAGTACGACGAGGGAGACGCGGTTTGTGAGATCCACTCCGGCGCGGGCGGCACCGACTCCCAGGACTGGGCCGAGATGCTGTTCAACATGTATCGAAAGTGGGCCCAGGTCGCCGGGTTCTCGCTCGAGGTCACCGAGGCTCAGGAAGGGGCTGAGGCGGGTATCACCGCCGCGACCTTCATCGTGCGTGGTCGCCATGCGTACGGCCTGCTCCAAGCCGAACGCGGGGTGCACCGCCTGGTGCGGATCTCGCCGTTCGACTCACAAGCTCGCCGCCACACTGCCTTCGCCTCCTTCGGCGTCGTTCCCTACATCGAAGATGCCACCAACCAGGTCGAGATCGATGAGAAGGAGCTACGGATCGACACGTTCCGCAGCTCGGGTGCCGGCGGCCAGCACGTGAACGTCACCGATTCGGCCGTCCGCGTCACCCACCTCCCGACCGGCATCGTCGTGTCGTGTCAGAACGAACGAAGCCAGCACCAGAACAAGGATCGCTGCATGCAGATGCTGGCGATGAAATTGGTCGACCTCGAGCGGCAGAAACGCGTCGACAAGCTGTCCGAGGAAGCCGGCGAGTCCAAGAGTGTCGAGTGGGGCAGCCAGATTCGGTCATACGTGCTCCAGCCGTACCAGCAGGTGAAGGACGAGCGATCCGGCTTGACGTCGGGCAACCCTGAAGGGGTGCTCGGCGGCGATGTCGGACCGTTCATGGAGGCGTGGCTGCGTTGGCGCCGGGTCCAAGCGGCACAAGCCGAGGCGAACGAGGGCTGACCATGCTCTTGCACCCCCTCGAGAACGAATCAACAGTCGGCCGATCGAGCCGATGGAGAATGGCCACGACGAAGGGCGACACCTCGTCGAGCGCGGGCCGGAGACCGCGAACATGATCAAGTTCGAGAACGTCACCAAGAAATATCCACAGCAGACCGATGCTGCGCTGATCTCGGCTGACGCCGACATCGCCAAAGGCGAATTCGTCTTCCTCGTCGGGCCTTCGGGTTCCGGCAAGTCGACGATGATCAGGCTGATGAACAAATCGGAGGATCCCGACGAGGGCCGAATCTTCGTCGCAGGCAAGGACATCGGCAAGCTGTCGAGCTGGAAGGTGCCGATGCTGCGCCGCAACATCGGCGCCGTCTTCCAGGACTTCAAGCTGCTGCCGACTCGCACGGCGGCCGAGAACGTCAGCTTCGCCCTCGAGGTGATCGGTCGTCCCCGGCACGTGATCAAGTCCCAGGTGCCTGCGATCTGCGAACTGGTCGGGCTCGGCGACAAGATGGACAAGTATCCCCATCAGCTTTCGGGCGGTGAGCAGCAACGCGTGTCGATCGCTCGAGCGTTCGTCAATCGGCCGCTGATCCTCCTGGCCGACGAGCCGACCGGAAACTTGGATCCACAGACGGCGATCGGCATCATGCGTCTTCTCGATCGCATCAACAAGACCGGAACCACCGTGGTGATGGCGACGCACGACCGCGGCATCGTCGACACGATGAAGCGCCGCGTCATCGAATTGTCCGAAGGCAAGATCGTTCGCGATCAAGCCGGCGGCGAGTACGAGTAGGAGCGTCCGATGGCCCTTCGAGTCGATTACCTGGCGAAAGAGACCGGGAACAACCTCATCCGCAATCCCTCGCTGACGATCGCGACGATTCTCACCGTCGCGGTCTCGCTCAGCCTGCTTGGGGCATCGCTGTTGATCCGCAGTGGTGTCGACGGCCTCAACACAGGCTTCGAAGACGATGTCGAGTTCATCGTGTGGCTCGTTCCCGATGCCACACAGGAGCAGATCGACACGGTTGAACAGGCGCTCCAGGAATCGCCGTTCATCGAGGACCAGCGGTACATCACCCGCCAGGAGACCTACGCCGAGTTCGAGGCCTACTGGGAGGACACGCCCGAGATCCTCGCTGCCGTCGAGCCCGATCAGTTACCGACCTCGTTCCGCGTCGTGCCGACCGATCCGGACATCGACGTGGTGCAGGGCTTGGCGCAGGAATACCAGGCGCTCCCCGGCGTCCAGGACGTCGACTTCGCCGGTGAGTTCATCAAACAGCTCAACAGCTTCACCAGCACGGCGTCGCGGATCATGCTCGTCGCAGCGGCAGGAGCCTTGGTGGCAAGTTCGCTCCTCATGTACAACTCGATTCGCACCGCTCTGTTCGCCCGTCGACGCGAAGTCGAAGTGATGCGTCTCGTGGGTGCATCGAACGCATTCATCCGAATCCCGTTCATCTTCGAGGGTTTGATCCTCGGTGTGATCGGCTCGTTGTGCAGTGTGCTCGGGGTCTACGGCCTCAACCGTGTCATTTCCAACAGTGTCGAAGACATCGAGCTGCAGCTGTTCAGCAATTTCGCGCTCGACCAGTCCGAGTTGGTACCGATCGCGTTCTGGCTGCTCGTTGCCGGTGCCGTCATCGGAGCGCTCGGTTCTGGCTTCGCCGTGAATCGCTACCTCGACGCCTGAGGCCGCAAACGCCGATAGCTATGCGAGGGCGCGTATGGCGGCGGTGATCGATGCGGCCAACACCACGACGAGCCAGAACGGTGCACCTCGCCACACTGCGATGCCGCCGACGACCACCCCGGCGGCCCGCGCATCGATCGTGAGCTCGGTTCCCGTGCTGAACGTCTGCACGGCGACGAGCGCCGCCAGGAGGGCGGGCGGTAGCAGGGCCCCGATTGCCCTCATCTTCTGGCCGTTCATGAAGCGACCGAGGCCGAACATCCCTGCCGCCTTGAACGCGAACGACCCGGCAGCGATGGCGAGGATGGCGGTCCAGCTCACGATGCATCCGGTGCAGCGTCGATGTCTTCGAGGAAGGACGGTCCGGCGAGCGCGAGTGCGATGCCGGCACCGGCTGCTGCCAGCAGGATCGGTACGCCGGCACGTGCGAACGGTGTGGCCACCAGAGCAATCGTGAGGCCGCTCATCGCAGCGATACGGCCCGCTCGGTGGCGGAGGGACCCTGCGGCCAACGAAATGAACCCGGCAGGGAAGGCAGCGTCGAGACCGAGCGCATTGGGGTCACCGATCGCCTGGCCGCCGACCGCTCCGACCAGCGTCCCGAGGTTCCAGAACACGAAGACCGAGATGCCGCCCGCCCAAAAGGCTCCGGCGATGTCCGAACGGTTCGTCTGAGCTGTGCCGAGCGCCGTCGACTCGTCGATCGTGAGATGGGCGGCGACAGCTCGCTTCGCGATCGACCCCTCTATGTGGCGGCTCATCGTCATGGCATAGAAGCCGTTGCGCCCAGCGAGGAGCAGCGCAGAGCCGATGGCAGCCAACGGCGACCCACCGGCGGCGACGACGCCGACGGCAGCGAACTGCGAAGCGCCCGTGAACACGAGGAGCGACATGGCCATGGTCTGCGCCACGGAGAGGTCGGCGCTGACAGCGAGAACGCCGAATCCGAGGCCGAAAAGGCCGGTGGCGACGCCGACGATCAGGCCATCGCGGACGTAGGGCTTCCTCAGGGTGCCAGCCACCTGCCGAAGACTACGGGGTGTGAAACCGGTTCCCGACCGACGTATGGCCGCGCTGATCTGACTGTGTAAGGATGACGGAATGCGCATCGTTGTAGACAGTGACAAGTGTGAAGGCCACAACCGTTGCTACTCCTTGGCACCGGAGCTGGTCGACGTCGACGACTACGGGTACGCCTCGGCGATCGGCGATGGGAACGTCCCGCCGGAGCTCGAGGCCAAGGCTCGCCTGGCAGTCGACAATTGTCCCGAGTTCGCGATCACCATTGTCGAAGACTGATCGATGACCGACGTCGACGACGCCCCGTCGCCGCCGAACACGCCGACGGTCGAGGACTGGGCGAGCGACTACGACATCTTCGACCCGGAGTACATCACCGATCCATACCCCATCTGGGCTGACCTGCGGGGCGAGTGTCCGGTGGCGCACACCGAACGATGGGGCGGCTCTTGGTTGCCCACCAAGTACGACGACGTCGTGGCCATGGCCAGAATGGTCCCCGAGCTGTCGTCCGAGGACCCGATCGTCGTTCGTCCGCCTGAATCAGCCCAGGACATCAAGCCGGGCGGGGCGTACCACACGATCAACGCACCGCCCATCAGTGCCGATCCGCCGGTCCACACGTGGTCTCGGCGACTGCTCCTGCCGGCGTTCTCGCCGAAGGCCACCGAAGGGCACGAACCGGCGACGGTCGAGCTCTGCAATCAGCTGATCGATCAGTTCATCGATCGCGGCCGGTTCGACGGTGCCGTCGAATACGCCCAGCAGATTCCGCCCCGTGTGATCGCCAATCTGATGGGTATCAACCCTGACGACGCCGGCCAGTTCGTCGAATGGGTCCGCGGCACGCTCGAGCTCGGCTTGTCGAACCCGGCGATTCGAGAGAAGTACCGGGGAAAGATCGCCGATTTCTTCATGGCCGAGATCGCCGACCGTCACGAGAGCCCCCGGGACGACCTGATCTCGCAGCTTCTCGAGATCGAGATCGATGGCGAGAAGATCTCGGACGAGCACGTGCAGGGAACCTGCAATCTCATGCTCGTGGCCGGCATCGACACCACGTGGAGTTCGATCGGTTCAGCCCTCTGGCATCTCGCCGGCCATCCAGACGACCGCCAGCGCCTCGTCGACGAGCCGAATCTCATCCCGACCGCAGTCGAGGAGTTTCTCCGGGCCTATTCGCCGGTCACCATGGCCCGGGTCGTCTCCGACCCCGAGGGCGTCGAGTACAACGGCTGCCCGATGGCCTACGGCGACAAGGTGCTGATGAACTTCCCGGCTGCGAATCGCGATCCGGAGGCCTTCGAGAACCCCGACGACGTGATCATCGATCGCGAGCGCAATCGCCACGTCGCCTTCGGCGTCGGCATACATCGCTGTGCTGGGTCGAACCTGGCCCGGATGGAAATGCGGGTGGCGATCGAGCAGCTGCTCGCGCGAATCCCAGAGTTCTCACTCGAGGATCCGTCTGCGGTGACGTGGGCCGGCGGCCAGGTCCGCGGTCCGCGCATCCTTCCCATCGAGTTCTGATCGAGGCCACGGCTCTGCCCGCAGGGCGCCGCGACGAACGTCCCGGTCGAAGCATGTCCCGTGATCTAGGTTGTCGTCGTGCTCTGGTGGATCATCCTCGCTGTTGTCGTTGTCTGGTTGGTCTGGTTGGCGATCATCGACGTGATCCAGACCAAACACTCGGTGCGCCGCAACTATCCCATCATCGGGCGGTTGCGGTATCTCTTGGAGCGCATCGGGCCGGAGCTTCGCCAGTACATCGTCACCGACAACGACGAGGAGCGGCCGTTCAGTCGTGACCAACGCCGCTGGGTCTATGCAACGGCGAAGTCCGAGAATCCGTACTTCGGTTTCGGCACAGACGCGAAGTTCGACGATCCCCAGTACCCGCTGATCAGACACGCGGCGTTTCCCCACCGGGGCGAGGAGCCGGCGGGTGCGGCCATTCCTTGCGCCAAGGTCCTCGGCGAGTGGCGAGGGCGCGAGCACGCGTTCCGCCCCGAGTCCATCGTCGGCATCTCGGCGATGAGTTTCGGATCGTTGTCCGGTGCAGCGATCCAGGCACTGAATCGCGGGGCGCAGTTGTCCGGTGCACTCCACAACACGGGCGAGGGCGGCATCAGCACGCATCACTGCCACGGCGGTCAGCTCATCCTGCAGCTCGGTACCGGCTACTTCGGCGCCCGTGGTCCAGACGGTCGGTTCTCGCTCGACACCCTCGTTGGCTCCCTCGGCCCGGCTCCGGTTCGGGCGATCGAAATCAAGCTCAGCCAGGGGGCCAAACCCGGCATGGGCGGCGTACTCCCGGCGGCCAAGGTGACCGAGGAGATCGCAGCGGCCCGGGGCGTTCCGGTTGGCATCACCGTTGCCAGCCCTTCGTCACACGCCGAGTTCGACTCGGTGCCGTCGATGGTCGACTTCATCGAACGCATCGCCGACGCCACCGGCCTGCCCGTGGGGATCAAGTCGGCAGTGGGGGAGCGAGCCTTCTGGGCCGAACTGGCCGACCACATGGCCTCGACTCGACGCGGACCCGATTTCATCACGATCGACGGAGGGGAGGGCGGTACAGGCGCAGCTCCGCTCGTCTTCAGCGACCACGTCAGTCTCCCGTTCCGGAACGGCTTTGCCGAGGTGTATTCGACGTTCGCCTCACGCGACATGCACGATCACGTGGTCTGGGTCGGGGCCGGGAAGCTCGGCTTTCCCGGCGAAGCGCTCCTGGCCATGACGCTGGGGGCCGACATGATCAATGTTGCCCGTGAAGCGATGCTGGCTGCGGGGTGCATCCAGGCGCAGCGGTGCCACACCGGTCACTGCCCAACGGGTGTGGCCACCCAGGTGAAACGTCTCGAACGTGGTCTCGACCCGACCGACAAATCGGTCAGGGTGGCCAACTACATCATTGGGCTCCGCCACGATCTACTTCGACTCTCCTACGCATGCGGGGTGCCTCATCCGTCGATGGTGCGGGGTGAATCTGTCGAGCTGCTGCTCGAGGGTGACCGGTGTGAGAACGTCTGGGATCGATTCGATTACCGGCCGGAATGGCACGTGTCGTCGTCGACCGACACGATCGCAGGTCTGCAGGTCGCGCTGGCCGGTCTCAGTTGATCACAAGGCGGACGATGGCGATGATCGCTCCGACTGCGCAGATCGTCAGGATGATCGGACGGAGTCGAGCGTCGACATGGGGGATCACCCAGCGGGAGCTGTAGCTGCCCAGCACCGAAAACGGTGCGAGCGCCAGCCCGGTGCGGAGATCCACACCGTCGACCTGCCCAGTCAGTGCCAGGATGCTGAGGCTCATCGGCGCCCCGAACACCATGATCGAGGTCATCGTTGATCGCAACTGGGGCCCGGCCTCGTGCTGGAACAGAAGGGCGAGCGGCGGACCGCCGATCGACACCGCCGTGCCGAAGACACTCGAGACGACGCCGGCCAGCATCAGGTTGGGTGTGGTCTTGGGTACCGCCGGAGCCCAGAACGACACAGCGACGGCACCGAGCACCGTGCCACCGGCCATGAGGCCGATGGCCCGCGGCGATGCAACCGAAAGAATGCCGACGGCGATGGCGATGCCGGGAATTCGACCGAGCGTGACGAGTGTGACGTCCCGCCATATCGTTCCGCCCCGGTGTCGCCAGGCGAGCGAGAGGATCATGGGCAGGGCGACGATCATCGTCGTCTGAGGAAGCAGCGCCGGTTCGGTGATCACGAGCACAGGGAACGCGACCAGCACCATCCCGAAGCCGAGCGAGCCCTGCACGACGGCACCCAGGAAAAGGGCCAGCGCCACGATGATGAACTCGAGACCGACTACATGCATGTCGGCCTCCCACCGTTCGTCGCGTCGGCCGCCGACGCTAACTTGCCGATAGCCCGCTGCGTCGGTCACGCTGACCGGCATGAGCTACGACGAGATTCGCTATGAGGTCACCGACCGGGTGGCGACCATCACCCTCGACCGCCCCGATCGGTTGAACGCCTTCACCAGGAAGATGATGACTGAGCTCATCGATGCGTTCGACCAGATCGATGCGAACGACGACGTTCGGGCCGTGGTGATCACAGGCGAGGGTCGTGGGTTCTGCGCAGGTGCCGAGCTGAGCGATGCCGGTGGCGACACGTTCGATGCCGGGGCCAGGGGCCGTGACCCGCAGCGGGTCAACCGCGACGGTGGGGGACGGGTCAGCCTGCGGATCTTCGAGTCGACGAAGCCGGTCATTGCTGCAATCAATGGTGCAGCGGTCGGTGTTGGGATCACGATGACGCTGCCGATGGACATCCGGTTGGCGGCCGAGAGCGCAAAGATCGGTTTCGTCTTCGCCCGCCGGGGGATCGTTCCCGAAGCAGCCTCATCGTGGTTCCTGCCGCGACTCGTGGGGATCAGCAAGGCGACCGAGTGGTGCTACACGGGCCGGGTGATGCCGGCTGCCGAAGCGGCTGCAGGTGGGCTGGTCACCTTGGTGCCAGACGATGAACTCCTCGACCGTGCCTACGCCCTGGCCAACGAGATCGCCACCTATGCCGCACCGGTGAGCGCAGCGCTGACTCGTCAGATGCTGTGGCGAGGCCTCACCTTCGACCACCCCATGCAAGCTCACCGCGTCGACTCCCGCGCCATCCAGGCTCTTGGCTCGATGGCGGATGCAAAGGAGGGTGTCGTGAGTTTCCTCGAGAAACGCGATCCCGAGTTCTCCCTCAAGCCCAGTGTGGACACGCCAGACGTCTTCGTCGACTGGGTCGAACCAGACTTCAGCTAGCGGTGGCGAGGAGCCCGATGGCTCGGCGGTAGAAGTCGATGGCCGTGGCTCGCTGATCATCGGCGCCGAGCAGTGCGTCGTAGCCCAGCACGGCTCCGGGGAAGGAGCTGGCATTCCAGTACTCGTCGTCGGAGACGCCGGCCCACGGGCCGACGTAGAGGTATGGCGTTGGCGACGACCCATCGCCTGGTGATGCCCCGAACGTTGCGCGCTTCCCGGCATCCTCGTTCCCGAGCTCGACGGCCGGGTCGAAGTGGCCCGGCCACAACTGGATGCGGCCGGGCTCGTCCCCCGGCGACGACAGTGCCCGCAGCTCTTCGAGCACCGATGTCGCGAATCCGAACCAGTCGCCGAGAAGGGCGCCGGTGGCAGCGTCGAGCTCCAGGGGTCGGTCGAGATCGCCCAACGCGGGGCTGTCGCCTTCGGCCGCGACGGTGTTGGGCTCGACACCGATGAACTCCCCGGCGTGACGGAGGGACGACGGCGTGACGGCTCGTGCGCCCTCGCCGTGCTGATCCACCAAGATGTTGCCGACCATTCGAACTTGTCGATCGTTGCCGAAGAATGGGGTACCGAAGCCCCCGGCAGTGAACCGAAGCCCGAACTTGCCGTTTGCGTCGTGACGGGCCGCAGCGATGACGGAGTAGCCGAGTCGATGGAAATCCTCCCGTGCGACGGCGTAGTTGTGAGGTACCGCCTCGAGTCGTGGCCATGGGCCGAGCCAACGAGCCCGGGCGAAGACGGGGTCCACCCCGTCGATCTGTGACCAGTTCGGTTCGACTGTGGAGAACGGCCGGACGGTCGATGCCGGATCTGCTCCATTGAGACTGGTGGGGTCATCGGCGAAGAAACTGCCCTCGAGAACGGCCGGGGGTGAAGGTTCGAGCACGCGGGCCGTCGAGCCAGTGGGAAGGAGCGTCGCTGCCTCCCGGGCAGCATGTCGGTGGCCTGTCAGATCATTCATCGATCTCTCCTGGTGGCTTGGCGGCGTAGCGAAGCCGGTGTTCGGTCGTTGGCCCCGATTCGACCATGTCGGTATGGGCGTCGGCCATGGAGCTGTACCAGCGTCCGTATGCCCGGGCGCCGGCGGAAGCCGTGATCCCGTGGAGGAAGATGCTCGACAGCACAGTCCACGTCACGATCGTCACCACATCGCTCGACACCCCTGCGACGCCGTCTTCGATCACGATCAGGACGAACACGATCGAGGCAATACCTCGCGGCCCGAACCAGCCGACGAACATCACGGTCGAGAAGCGTGGCCGAGCCGTTGCAGTGGCGATGGCGACCGGAAGCAATCGGCCGACCGTCAGGATGGCGACGACGCAGATCGCCATCGTCACCGAGAGACCCGACGCCGTGCTGGGCACGATCACGTTGCCGAAGACGAAGAACGTGAGTGCGGAGAACAGGCGGCTGGTGTCCTCGGTGTACTCGATGGACGTCGAGGCTCGATCCGAGCGGGTGCCGAACACCAGCCCGGCAACGAAGGCGGCGATGAATCCATTGCCGTCGGCAGCTGTGGCAGCAGCCAGGGCGGCAGCGGCCAACGCCAACGTGGTGAGCTGGGCATTGATCCCTTCGATCCAGTCGCGTCTGGTCGATTCGTCGAGCGCCCATGCACCGAGAACGCCGACCATTACGCCGATCAGCAGGCCGAGTCCGATCTGTCGCGCCGCGAATCGTGCCCAGAAGCCGGGAGCTGCCTCCTCCCCTGCGGCGACGGCGGCGAAGAGGAACACCGCCGGCAAGGCAATGCCGTCATTGAGTCCGGACTCGATGTTCAACGCCTGACGGATGCGTTGGGGAACCGATCGTTCCTCGACGACGGCGAGTCCGAGGGCCGCATCTGTCGGGGCGAGAATGGCGGCGACGAGCGCAGCCTCCCAGACGTCGAGGTCCGGTAGCAGCAGGAGGACAATGCCCGTGCCGAGAGCGATCGACAGGGGCAGGCCGATGCCGAGCAGTCTGACGGGCAGGCCGAGCTCGCGGCGAAGCGCAACCGTGTCGATCCGAGCGGCGTCGCTGAACAGGATGAGGGCGAGGGCGACCTCGGCCAGCAACGCGACGGTGGTGAACTCGAGCGCTGCGTCGACAACACCGAGCCACTCGGTGACGACGCCGGCCGTGACGAAGACCATCGGCATGGTGATCGGGCTGGTGGCGAGACGGCCGCTGACAAGGCCGAACGTAATGACGACGCCGACGATGATGCAGATCTGCAGTGCGTCCATGCCGGGTCAGAGCAGCGACACGTCGGTGAGCACGTCGACGAGCGCTGGTCCTTCGTGTTGGATCGCAGTACGTAGCGCGTCCTCGAGCGAGGCCGGATCTGACACGCGATGGCCGGCAACACCGCACAGCTCGGCCATGGCGGCGAAGTCGGGGTTGACGAGACCGGTCTGCCAGACATCGAACTCGGCTGCTCGCTGCTCCTTCGAGATCTTCCCCAGCTCGTTGTTGTTCATCACGATGTGGGTGACGTCCATGCCGTACTTCGCCGCGGTGGTGAGCTCCATGGCGTACTGCCCGAAGCCCCCGTCACCCGACACTGAGATCACCTTCCGAGTCGAGCCGACGGCAGCCCAAGCTCCCATGGCGGCCGGGAACGAGAACCCGATCGAGCCGAGATAGCCGGACATCAAGACGCTCTGACCGTGCCGAGCCTCGAAGTATCGACCGAAGCTGTACGTGTTGTTACCGACGTCGACGCACAGGACAGCGTCGCTCGGGGCGACGTCACCGAGTGCCTCGAAGAGTCGGGCGGCGTTGATCCCGTCACCGTGATCGTCGGTGCGACGGCTCGCCTTTTCGGAACGCCAGATGGCCCAGCGTTCAGCGACCTCCGGTCGATGGTCGATGCAGGCTCGCTCGCCGATGGCCTGGAGGAGCGCCTGCGCAGTGACTGCGCCGTTGCCTTGCACCGGGATGTCGACGGGGTGGAATCGACCAAGCGCCATCGGATCCTCGTCGACCTGGATGATCGGCTTGTACGGTGCGATGCCGGTGTGGTTGGAGAAGCTCGCTCCGAAGACCAGGATCAGGTCGCTCTCGTTCATGAACCAACTGGCGATCGGGGTTCCCGATCGCCCGAGCACGCCGCAACCCAGCGGGTGGTCATCGCCGATCTGCCCCTTGGCCTTGAAGGTGGTGACGATGGGGGCGCCGAGCGATTCGGCCAATTCGATGATGGGTCCCATCTCGTGTCGCACCCCTGCCCCGACCACGATCAGCGGGCGTTCCGTGGCCGCCAATCGTGCCGCCGCCTTGTTCACGACATCGGGCGGGGGAGCGATGGCCCGATCGCCGAGGCGGCCGGTCGGCCCACCGGCCTCGGCATCGGACGGGACGGTCTGCGCGTCGTCCGGCAACACCAGATGCCCGACCTGGCGGCCGACCACGGCCGTCTTGCAGGCGAGCGTCATGAGCTCGGCTGGATCGGCCGAGGCGTGGACACTTTCACTGAAACCGGAGACGTCGTTGAAGACAGCTTCGAGATCGACGTCCTGGAACGCACCGCGACCTCGCTGCGACGTGGCGACCTGACCGCTGATGGCCAACACGGGCGAGCGGTCGACCTTGGCGTCGTATAGCCCGGTCAACAGGTTGGTCGAGCCCGGTCCGGCGATGGCGAAACACGCAGCGAGCCCACCGGTGAGCTTCCCGTACGCCGTGGCGGCGAATGCGGCCGCGCCTTCGTGCCGGATGCCGAAATAGCGGAGGTCCCCCCGTTCCTCCGCCCGGCGCATGGCATCGGCGAACCCGAGGTTGGAGTGACCAACCATGCCGAAGACGCTGTCGACGCCCCAATTGACCATCGTTTCAACCAGGACGTCCGAGATGCTTCGAGCGTGTGGTGCCGCCGGCTCGAGATCGACCCACAGTTCGGTACCCCGCACCTCGGTTGGGTGGTTCGGCACGCCGTCGCCGTGGGCTCCCGGCGACAGTCCAGTGATCGGGTCATAGTCGTAGCCGTGCCACGGACACCGCAGCCAACATGAGTCCTCGACGCCTGGCTCGATCGTGCCTTCGCCGAGAGGGCCGCCCTGATGCGGACAACGGTTGTCGATCGCTCCGAATCGACCGTCCACGTGGCTGACAGCGAGGCTGGTCGTTCCGATCGAGACGGTCGTGACCCGACCCTCCGGCAACTGGTCGATCTCGATCGCCTTGTGCCACGTCATGCCGACTCCCTTGTCACGCCAGTTGTGAGACAGCCTCCCACAGCTCTGCGGCACGGGCAGAGGTGGTACGAGTATTCGGCAGGTAGGCCTCGGGGCGGCGGCGCCGATCGAGCCAGAAGCCGTCCGTGCCGATCTCATCTGCCGGAGCGGACGTCAGCCATACGATGGTGTCTGCGCCCTCCTCTGGCGATCGCAGCAGCGGTTTCATGATCTTGTCGAAACCGGGGAGCGAGTCCGAGACTCCGGGCGTGGCCGACCAACCTGGGTGCATGGCATGCACGAGGATGCCTTTCGGAGCGAGTCGGATCGCCCATTCGCCGGTCAGGTCGACCTGCGCCCGCTTTGCTCGGGAGTACGCCAACGTGCCGCTGTAGTTGTTTTCGGTCTGGAGATCGCTGAGGCTGATCGGGTTGCCATACATTCCACCGCTGCTGACGGCGATCACTCTGGGTTCGTCACCCTTCTCGAGGGCGGGAATCGCCCGCTGGGTGAGGATGAACGGCGCGAGGACGTGGGTCGCGAACGTCAGCTCGAGGCCGTCAGACGTCTCAGTGCGTTCTGTGGTCAAGGCACCACCGTTGTTCACGAGGGCATCGAGTCGGCCGAGCGCTCCCAGCTGGTCGCCCGCCTCGCGCACGGCGTCGCGGTCGGCCAGGTCGACGAGGACGGTCTCGATCGTGCCCTTTCCCATGGCTTCGAGGCGCTCGCCGAGGCCGTCGAGCTTTGTCTGGTTGCGAGCAAGCAGGACGAGGTTGGCTCCGCCTCGAGCGAGACGCTCTGCTGTTGCGAGGCCGAGGCCGCTGGTCGGACCCGTGATCGCGATCGTCCGGCCGGCGACATCGGGATCGTTCCAGTCGAACAGACGTCGCCTGATAGCGGGGCCGATCTTGGTGAAGCTCGGGACGATCAATGCATCGAGGAGTGAGTCGGCGGCGTTGCGAATGGGCATTGGACCAGCGTCGCAGATCAGCCGATCGGAGCGCTCATCGCGGCGGAATCTTCCGGGCGGTCAGCTGCTGGATTGGTTCAACCCTGAGATTCCAGGATGGCCGTGACCCGCTCCGCTTCGCGTGCGGGAACCAGGAGGTGATCGTGGTAGAAGCCGGCGAGCACGTTGCACGGCACGCCCTGGTCGGCGAGCATCCGAGCGACCGCCGCGGTCAGCCCGACCGCATGGAGGGACGAGTGCACTTCGAGCGTGAGCCATGCCGCTGCGAAGTCGTACGGAATCCGTCGATCGTCGGCTTGATCGGTGGTGATCACGAGCGAGATGGCCTCGTCCTCCTTCACGATCGCTGCGGCCGACGCTCGGAGGTCTGCATCCGGAGCGACGAGGCTCACCATGCAATAGGTGCCCTCTCGTCTTCCGACGCGCAACTCAGCAAGCATTCGTTCGAGATCCATCTCTCCGGTCACGTCACGAGACTACGCGCTACTCTCGTGCCGATCGCGACACCGTATGAGGCGGTGGTCGGGACTTGCCGAGGAGGGACACCATGGCGACCACCACACCATCAGGGCTGCTCGTTTGGCGCCGCAACCTCGAGCCATCGTCTCGTCGATGGACTATCTGGGTTGCCGTTGGAATCGCGGCGCTGGCCGGTTTCGGCGCTTTCGCTGCCTACATGGCAGACGACTCTCAGAGCATCGGCTCTTTCGTCGCGCTCGGAATCATCGGCGCCGGGCTCTTCCTCCTGATTCCACGAGTCTTCGACTGGGCGAAGCGGAGGAACCCGGAGATCCGGATGGAGGGTCGGGACCTGGCGTGGGCGAAGGTGAGAGTTCCGATCGATCAGGTCGACCGCTGGCACGCAACGACCAGCCTTCAGTCGTTCTACAACGGCACCACCACCTCCTGGACTCGCGTCGGTGTCCTCCTCTTCGACATGAACGATGGAACGAGCTCGAAGTTCACGTTCAGCCACCTCGACGAGACCGAACTCGTCGAGCTCGCTGCAGCCATCGATCCGATTCTTCCCGGCCGCCGTCGTTGAACAGCTCTGCGCCGGCTGTTTCCTCAGCCCGGCGCATCGGTTTCCCGGCGGCGGAGGCGTGCGCCCAGTTGGAGTGTTCTGGGTGAAGGCGTTGCGTCGAGTTCGATGGCGAGGAGGTTGACGCAGCGGGTGTAGGCACGCAGTGCCGCGCTGTAGTCGCCTCGGTCGTGTTCGGCCTCGATGAGGAGACGATGAGCGAGCTCTCGGAGAGGGTCGAGATCGATGGCGGTCTGCGCCACCGTGGCTGCGAGTTGGTGGTCGCCGAGCTGATTCCACGCGGAGGAGAGGGTGATCGAGCTTCGATACAGGGCGTCCGCGACGCGGGTGCGGACACCGTCTGCCCAGAGATTGTCGATCCCGGTGAGAAAAGGGCGGCGCAGGATGCCCGAGGCGACGGTGGCGTGGCGGGCGGCGTCGGTGTGATCGCCGTGGCGAAGGGCACCCTCGGCGCGGTCCAGCCGACGCAGCGCGTTCTCGAGATCGACCCAGATGTCGGCCGGCAGCGTGAGCTCGTAGGCACCGGCCGAGGAGCTGAGTGTGCTCGGGCCGTCGAGCCCGGTGGTCGTGATGAGCGAACGGATCTTGGAGATCACGGGAGCGAGGGCCGTCTTCCACTGCGACGGAAGCGCGTCGCCCCAGACGATGTCGGCCAGCCGGTCGTGGCTGAGGGGTCGACGCTCGACGGCGAGGGCAGCGAGGGCGATACGGCCTTGGTTGCCGGGAAGGTCAGCGTCGGTGAAGCTGCCGGTGGGTCCATCGAGGCGCAGCCCCCCTGTGAGGTACAAACGTGCCAAGGTTCCTCCAACCATCTGCCAAGGCGCAGGTGTCAGGATGCCACGAGGGAGGCCAGCCATGAGTGGAAACACCATTGAATGCCCATGCGGGACGGTGCTGCGAGGAGCTGATGAACATGCCGTGATCGCCGAGGCGCAAACGCATGCCAAGGCGGTTCACGACATGGATCTGAGCGACGACGACGCACGAGCGATGGCCCGACCGGCCTGACCTTCCGCACAGCACCCGAACCGCGGGTGCGCGAAGGAGGAGAAAATCATGAAGACATTTGCCTGCAATCAGGTCGTGCCCGGCTGTGACGGAGTCGTCACCGGTGCGACTGATGACGAGGTCCTGGCCGCTGCGGCCGAGCATGCGGGAACGGCGCATGGCATGAGCGAGGTGCCGGACGAGGTCGTTGCTGCGATCCGCGCCGGGATCACCGACGCCTGAGTCCATCGAGACCATGGGGATGGTCGTGGTCGCGGCTTGGTCGAGTCAGGTCGCGTAGAGGTCGCCGGCGAGGTACTTCAGCCCGGTGTCGCACGCGACGGTGACGACGGTCTTGCCTGCTCCGAGTTCGATTGCGAGGTCGATGGCGGCCGCGATGTTCAGTCCGCTGGAGGTGCCGGCGAGCAGCCCCTCCTCGGCAGCAAGTCGACTGGCCATGGTCCGCCCATCGGCTTCCTCGATCGCGCGGACCTCGTCATATCTGTTGACGTCGAGGAGCGGCGGGATGAAGCCGACACCGGTCCCTTCGACCCGATGGGCTCCCGGCTCGCCTCCGGATATGACAGCCGTGCTTGCCGGCTCGAGAATCACGATCCGAGTGTCGGCGCCGGCGTCGGCAAAGGCGCTGGACACGCCCATGGCGAGGCCGGCAGTGCCGACCATGGCGCAGAACGCGTCGATCGGACGATCCATCTGTTCGAGGAGCTCGCGCCCGATCGCCCGGTAACCCACCAAGGAGTCGGCGTTGTTCAACTGGTCGGTCCAGTACGTGTCCGGCTCGGCCGCGAACTCGGCGGCCTTTGCGATCATCCGTGGGGTGAGTCCGGGAGTGACCTTGCCGCCCTCGCTCGCGACGATCGTGAGTTCCGCGCCGAATGCTTGCATTGTCTTGAGCTTTTCCGCGGCGAAGGCGTCAGATGACACGACCCGGAACCGGTAGCCCTTGGCCGCGCACACGTAGGCGAGTGACGACCCGGTGCTCCCGCCCGTGTATTCGACGACTGTCATGCCCGGCTTCAGGTCGCCACGACGTTCGGCCTCGGTGACCATGGCCAGCGCCATCCGGTCCTTGTAGGAGCCGGTCGGGTTGAACCACTCGAGCTTCACGAAGACGTCGGCGGCACCGTCGGGCACCACCTTCGCCAACCGCACGACCGGCGTGTTGCCGATCGTGTCCAGCATCGATTCTGCAACCGGCACAGCCACCTCCGATTTAGGAACGACATACTTGCAGGTCGTGGCCCGGCGCGTCCTACCTTCGATTTCGAGGCGGGGCAGTTCACGGCGGAGCCAAATCACGCTTCCAAAACTGAACAAGACCCGATCCCCGCCGAGGGTTCGGGCCTTGCAGATGTCGCAGGACATCTCGTACGTGGAGCTGGGGGGAATCGAACCCCCGTCCGCCGAGGAGTCACCGCACTTGCTACGACCATTCCCGAGGTCCTGGCTTGGGGCAGCCAGGGTGCCGGGTCACCTGTTCCGAAGAACCACCCTCTGGTCTTTGCCAGATGTCAGGAGTCTTTCCTTCCCGCCAGTGGTCTCTCCCACCGTCCACCGCTACTTCTGTTGCCGGGCTGTAGCGATCTGGCCCCGCGTGGCCTCACGGCTCGCAGTTTTCCTCTTCACTATCTGATTAGATCAGGCAGCGAGAGCGAAGTCAGCCTTGTTG
>RCMY010000399.1_pt1 | contig 47567 bp, 40 predicted proteins | sample 2041341 | NCBI WGS metagenome assembly RCMY01 (sample SAMN09708234, study PRJNA481090) | Marine sediment metagenome, whole genome shotgun sequencing project.
CGTAGCTATGGCTATGCAATTAAAAAATGACTTCATTAGGGCACAAAAGCCGAAAATCTCGGTTCCAAACATAAAGTCTAAATGAGTTCGCCTTAAGTTTTTCCAAGAAAGGTATAATACTATCACGAATAATATTCCCGTAAATGCTGCTGCAGATTTAGTATCGTTTACCATTCAATTTACACAGTGTTACGGCACATCCATTTTTAACTTAAACCCGCCTTATAAAACATATTTTTTAAATATGTCATCCAATGTTTTTTTCGGATCATTGCTTAACCCAGGATGAGTTTTAGAGCTTTGAATACTAGTGCTTCTGCAAGCCGTTAACCATCGGAACCTGTCAGATAATTCTAGTTTCCCTATTTTTCCCCCCGAAGGTTCGCCATCGCAAATTAATTTCCAAGCATTTAAATGAGCATTATATACGTCCAGTTCAATTTTAGTTGAAAAGACTTTCAATTTGTCTGGATTGATTTGATATTTTATATCGAGAAATTTTTTGCGTTTAGAAAAAAGGATGACGCCAACATTGAAGAATTCTTCTCGTTCCACTTTTGGCACAATTCTAATTATCGCGTATTCAAATGTAGATCTATCTGGCATCTGCAGCTTCTTTAGCTAATACATCAATCTTAGAAAGTTTTGTGCTCATAAAATCAATATACGCTCCTCTCATTTCATTAGTTGTTAAAGAATCGGATTCACTTACCAACCAGTCTTCTGGAATATTTGAAACGATTTCGGTCATTCTCTCTTTATCAATTATATGTTGGATTTCCGCTGCAGCTTCGGTTAAATTAGTTGCACGCTGTAAAAGCACATGGTCTTTTATAAGAGGGAAAGTCCGGGTAAGATGGTCTTTCCAATTTTTCCAGTCATGGTGAAAATAAAAACTGGCTCCATTGTCAATAACCCAAAGTTCATTATTCCAGCTTAATAAATTTGTGTTTTTGGATGTTCTATCAATATTGCTGATGAGGCTATCGAATAGTACTATTTTTGAAGCTGTCATAGCATCTACATTTGTAACTAAAGGGTCAAATGTAATTGCACCTGATAAAAAATGTAAACCTAGGTTTAGACCGATACTAAATTTTAGCAAGTCTTGAATTTCTTCATCCGGTTCTGTCTTGCTAAATGAATCGTCTAGGTTCATAAATACCAATTCAGGGACTTTTAAGCCAATGGCTCGCGCAAGTTCACCACCAATAAATTCAGCTATAAGCGCTTTTTTTCCTTGTCCGGCTCCTCTGAACTTTAGTACATAAAGAAATCCATCATCGGCCTTCACAATAGCAGGCAGTGAGCCACCTTCTCGCAAAGGATGCACATATTGAATAACATCTACTGTTCGAATATCAATTTTATTCATAAACACTATAAATGAAATTTGTAAAACTATGGATACTTCTGCTTATTTAAGTAGGTATGAATTCTTAAATATTTCAGGACGGGCCAAAATTAATGCCAACTTGGGCATAAGCAATGCTTATATTCCTATTCTACAAATAAAACAATCTTTAAGTTTTTTCTTCAAAATTTACGGTTCTGTACAACGACCGTTTTAAGATAGAATAATTGGAAGCCCAAACCGTATCACCACGTGATATTATTCCCCGTCAGTTTATATTTCAGCAAATTTTGGTTCAATCAATAAACGTTTGAAGCTCAGATTTTAAGGTAACGGGGCTCGTTTTATGTAATTTAAGATCGCTACAATTATTGAACTGCATAAATGCACTTAGTTCCTTGGCCAAAGCTTGGGCAAAAGCGGTGGTTTTTTTTAGGCCGGTTTCCAAGACTAGATGCCGAATATGCAACACCGAGTTTTTTCGTTCGGCTTTACAATCCATTCGGGCAACAAACTCTCCATTCCATAAAATAGGTAGGGAGAAATAGCCGTACTTTCGTTTTACCTCGGGGACGTAACACTCAATAGTATAGTCAAAACCGAACAGCGTCTGTAAGCGCTTCCGTTGGATAATCAGATTGTCAAAGGGCGAAAGTATTTTAAGTTTGCTACGTGTCAGAGGCTTGTTTAGCAATTCCAACGAAGCCGGTAACGCAAAATATGTACGGTCCCCAACACTGATCTGCAGCAGTTCTCCGCTCAATACCATCTCCTGTAAAGTGACGGAAACAAAGGATTTGATATTTTTAAGCAAATAGGTAATTTCGCCAGCCTTCCCGAGACCGTTTGCATTCAGGTACCAGGTAATCAGAAATCGGGCGTACTCCTCAGGGTCGGGTAGGATAGTGTCGGTGTTTTCCGGTAATACACGTTCGGTAAGATCGTAGACTTTGTGGAAATTAATCCGGGCAGGCACCATAAGATCCCCTTGCATAAACAGGTATTCCAAAGCGCGTTTTGCGGGCTTGCTCGTCCATTCCCCCATTTTTTCACCCTTGTGCTCAAAATCCTTGGCCATCAGTGGGCCATCTTTTTCAATGCGCTCGAGCACCAACTTCATCAACGGTTTATCGCGTTCATACCAATGATCCTGGTGCCCGTTTGCTATGGCATGTTTACGAGGCAAGCTGTATCGAAAGTCCTTCATAGGCAGGTAGGCCGCCGCATGTGACCAATATTCAAAAATCTGTTTGTTGGCAACCAACCGATCAAGATGCGATTTTTTATAGCGGGGATTGCGGTTCCATAAGGTGTGATGATGGGCACGTTGCACGGCGGAAATCGTATCGATCTGAACATATCCAAGATGCTCGATAGCGGATAGCGTAGCTGCCAAGGCACTTCCGCTTCGTTTTGTAGGTGGCACTCTCTGGGACAACAACACCAGTTTTCTAGCTTGTTTAAGGGAGAGTGATTCTGTTGTTGGGGCCATATACCAGTTTTTTTTGATTGTAGGCCGTTGTAGGCGAATCGCACTGAACGTGTTAGCTTGCAAAAATATTTAATTTTCTATTGGGCACAAGCCAAATTTTAAATTTGGCAGTCTTCACAAACACGGCCAAGCCATTCGTTTTTAAAGGGAGCTTAAATGATACGGCCAATCAATTAATTATTAGAAAGTACGATAGAAACAAAGTTTGAAGTAAATTAGAGATTGTTTTGAATTATTAAAATAAATCTTCATTATATTTGATTGAATAGTTTCATATTCAAGAAATGAGCGATACAATAGCAGATTGGTTCAACTCATATGCCGATGAATTATTCAGCTGGGCTTTTCACAAAACATCTTCAAAAGAAATAGCCGAAGATCTGGTTCAGGAAACCTTTTTATCCGCAGTCAAGGGCTTTAAAAATTTCAAGAGTGACAGTAAACCCAAGACCTGGCTTTTTGCGATATTGAACAATAAAATAATCGATTTTTACCGAAAAAGGGCCAAATCGTCCGCTATTGACGGCAAAGACGCAGTACAAAAATTCATCAAGCAGACCGATTCTTTTTTTGATACCCATCAGAATTGGATAGTTACTGGAAATGAAGTTGCCTGGGAAGAAGAAGTTCACCTTTTGGATAATAGCGAATTTAATAAAACCTTGGATCTATGTGTCAACAAATTACCCGATAACTGGCGGTTGGCCGTAGTTTCAAAATACCTTTCGGAAAAAACTACCGATCAAATCTGTCAGGAAATGAACGTGAACGTGTCTAATTATTGGCAGATTGTTCACCGGGCGAAACTAATGCTAAAAAAATGCATCGATCACAATTGGAAAGATTAACACGAATTTGACCGAATAAACTTGCTATGACAATGTTGAGAAGAATTTTGGGAATCGTAACTTTTTCTTGTATGCGGATCACCGAAATGGTGGAATCTAAAGAGGCGACCAATTTGTCTTTTTGGGAAAGGATAAGGTATAAAACACATTTGGCTTTCTGTAAGGCATGCAGGTCTTATGAAAAGCAATCCGCTTTAATAGGTAAGGCCCTTTCTAGATTGATGTCGTCGCCTCCAAAAGATTCAAAACCCATGGATGACGAGGCCAAGAAAAAAATATTGGATAAAATAAAAAGGAACGAAAACTAATCCGTAACGTAATAAACCCAGGATGGGTTCAACCACACTAAATTCTTTCGTTCAAGCTCCAATCGTATTCCTTGTACTTGATTTTTGCTTTGGGTGCAATTTCTATTTCGGTATAGGGATCGATGTACGAAATCAGTTTGCCATTCCCAAAATCGTCTTTGTACCATTTGAAAATCCGTGATAGTTCCATTTCATTTTGGGCAATGGTATTGTTTTTCGAATTGATAAAACCGTGGGTCCCATCTTCCAACTGTTCCTCCAATTTTTCCGGGATATAGGCCTCGTTGATTAATTTTGGACAGGATGCGGAAGCACAATTGATCGCAAAATGGATGCGAGGTTCATTCATTTTTCTGAGAATACTATGCTCCAATGCACCAAGCGAAAGTTCCTTGTCACCGATCTTTATAAAATCGGTGGTCCACGGCCTGTCTATATCCTTAATGCTTTTTAGGGGATAGTTCCTTAAGATTAAAGCTACGGTCTGGGCATTGTACAGATTGATGTAGTAGGCCAATTGCTCCTGCACCGACCAATCATTTGTTGGCACCTGGTTCGATAAGGTGTTCAAGTAGTCGTCTAATCGGTTTTTGTCCTGCAAAAATCCTTTGTAATCTACTTTGCCATCGTCGCCAACATATTTCTTTAGCAAAGCGGTCCACTGCGAATGGTCTACAATGATATCTGAAATTTGATGATCGACTGCCAAGCTGCCTTTCACTGTTTTGGTAGGCAGTCCCTTGCCATTCAAACCGGCCATTGACAGAAGGCCGAAACGATTGTTCAAGTAAAACACCGCGACAAAAAGGATGGCACCACTTATAAGAACTATTTTTTTCATCGATATCTAAATTTAGTTTTCAATTTTTTCTCTCTTTCCCATACAAAGAGACGGGCAAAGAATGAGACCTGACAAAATCGTATTCTTTTTTGAAAGATTATCTAAGGATATATTGCCTAGAACGTTCCGACTGATGAATCGCTAAAAAAATTACAGAACTTGTCAGGATAGCATTTCGTGCCGTCTATATCCATACAGCAACCTCAAAAGATTAATATCGAAAAAAGAGAAGAATAGGAATACAAATTTGTATTTGGCTTTATTTTGATTGGTGATGGTTGGTTAGAAAGACCTAGAAGTTTGGGGTGTCGATATCGTTTTAAAGTTCAATTTCGATATCCCTCTTTTAGGCACTAATGGGAGAACAATAGGCCCATATTTTGACTAACTTATTTTTTCCTCCGAAATTACTTGCTCAGCTTTAGCTCCCCCGTTGAACATATACTGAGTGAATACTATTTTTATCCTAATTGTCAGGAAAACCTTAATGCACGTCTATTCGTTCAAACAACAAGTAGTAACCTAATAAATATACCTATGAACTCTAAAATCACACAATCGTTGGTTGCCGGAATCGCCGCAACCGTAGTAATGACAATCGTAATGATGATCGCCCCCATGATGGGTATGGCCGAAATGAATCCACCTGCTATGGTTTCAGGTATGATGGGAATGCCCATCGCAGTGGGTTGGATAATGCACTTTATGATAGGAATCGTTTTCGCCACTTCCTACGTTTACTTTTTTCAATTCAAGCTACCCATTGGTAAGAAGGTTTTAAAAGGAATAGTTTTTGGAATCATCATTGCCATTTTGGCAAAGATCGGTATGACCATTATGGGCGCCATGGCTGGTGGCGGAACACCAGAATCTGAAGGGGCTATGGTTCCGATGATTATGGCTTTGGTTTTGGGCCATGTCATTTTCGGGATCGTTGTCGCGCTTGTGGCAAAAGAACCGAAAATCGCCTAAAGAGACACTTTACAAATCCAAACCACCGTACCATTTTATTTTAAAAGGAATCGTTATTGCCTACCATTTGTTTTTATCCAAAGTAGTCTGGGTATTTACTTGCGGTATCCAATATTTATGGTGAGAAAAAATGATACGCTTTATTAAAATTTCATTTTAATATTCCGCCCCAAAGCCTTTTTAGTTAACGTATTGCCTAACTTTTTTAAGTGACGGAACCCAAAAAAACCTCATTCAATGAATGACTATATCAAAAATAGCCACACCGATTTTCTAAAAATAGACACCCCTCAAATGGTAGAGGTAGATCGGTTGATGATGGAAGAGTATCATATTGAACTGATCCAGATGATGGAAAACGCAGGTCGCTGTTTGGCCATCCTTACAAAGGAAAGGTTTTTCAACGGTGACGTGGAAGGAAAAAATATTGTGGTATTGGCCGGAACCGGGGGTAATGGAGGCGGTGCTTTGGTCGCGGCAAGACGATTACACAATTGGGGCGCCAAGGTAAGGGTGTTTGTTACCGCTGAAGCTGAAAAGTTCACCCCGATACCTTTACATCAATATAAAATTCTAAAACGGATGGGAGTTTCTGTTCAATTGGCCGATGAAATCAATCACCTCGATACCCCAGATGCCGTTATTGACGGAGTCATCGGCTATAGTTTAAAAGGAAACCCTCATGGTTTTGCTGCGGCGATGATCCATTGGGCAAATTCCAAAAAGGTACCGATTATAGCCCTTGACACCCCATCAGGATTGGACTTGACTAGTGGAATGCGCTACGACCCCATCATAAATGCCACCGCTACCTTGACCTTGGCATTGCCAAAGAAAGGGCTATTCGTCGATGAGGTCAAAGCTATGGTCGGTGAGTTATACCTCGGCGATATCAGTGTACCCAATGAACTCTACCGTGAAAAGAGCCTTGGATTGAATCCTGTCAATATCTTTAGATATTCGGATATCGTACGGTTATTTTGATAATATGAAGGATACACTATGAAAACCATTCGATTACTATCCGCTATGAACAAAGCCTCTTTTCTTATGGTATTTTTATGGTGTGCCTCTGTGAGCGGTCAAGAAGGGAAAAAAGAATACTCCCTCTTCCTGACCGCGAATATTGGGGGTTTGACATTGGACGACGACCAGGTCTTAAAGTCGATTTCAAAGGCGAATAAATCCGATACCAATTCGATGCTGCTTTTGTTGGGAAATAGTTTTCCAGAAAGACATACTCCTTTCAGTACCAAAAATCAGGATAGATCGATTTCCGAATCGCTCATTGTTGCCCTGAACTCCTTTTCCGGAAGGGTCATTGCAACACCAGGAAAAGCAGAGTGGGGCTATAAGGGCTTCAAAGGAGTCAATAATCTCGAAAAAAGCATCCAAAAAAAGACCAAGGCTAAATTTTATCCCAACGATGGATGTCCCTTTAAAAAAGAGGAACTGAATGATCAGGTGGATCTGATCATTGTCGATTCGCAATGGTTTTTGAAGGATAGGAACAACTATCCTTATATGAACGAGGAATGTGACGTAAACAATGAAAGCATATTTTTTCTGATGTTCCAAGACCTCCTTAAAAAATCGCAAGACAAAATCAAGATCGTGGCCTTGCATCATCCGGTATATACGGATACCAAACAGGGATTTATTGCCAATATCGCCGGTTTCCGCCGACAGAATTTTCAGAACGAACAATACCGAAAGCTGCGGAACAGACTTAGTACTATCGCCCGACAAACGGAGGATGTTATTTTTGTTTCCGGCCACGACAAGAACCTTCAATATTTAAGTTCCTATGGTGTCCCCCAGATTATAAGCGGGGCCTCCGGAAGTACCGAAAATGTAAAAAAGGCCACCGAGGGCGATTTTACTTCGGATAAAAAGGGGTATGCCCGATTGGATATCTATGCCGGGGGAAAAGTAGCGGTAAATTTCTTCTCCACCGAAAACGAATCCCCGAACCCATTGTTTTCCGCTACGGTATTAAATGAGGATAAAAAGGCGATCGCATATAAATTTAAAGACGAAGGGAGTTTTAAACCAACCCAAAGCGCATCCATCTATGATGTGGCGGACACGCAAAAAGGAGGTGTTTATAAAGGCCTTTGGGGCAAACATTACCGAAAATACTACGGGCGGCAGGTAGAGGCCCCGGTCGTTTTTTTGGACACCTTGATGGGAGGGCTACGACCCGTAAAGCGCGGTGGTGGCCAACAGACCCGGTCGTTGCGACTGGCCGATGAAAAGGGCAGGGAGTTCGTAATACGTGCCCTCAAAAAAAGTACGACGCAATTTCTACAGGCGAACGTCTCACAGGATGCCTACATCGGGAACGCCCTGGAAGGTACCGCGATCGACCATACACTGTATGATTTTTATACTACGGCAAATCCATATACCCCATTTGCCATCGGCCCTCTTTCAGAAGCTGTGGGCGTATTCCATACCAACCCGAAACTTATGTACGTTCCGAAACAGAAAACGCTTGGCAAGTATAATGATGAATATGGGGATGAACTGTATTTGTTCGAGGAACACGTGGGGGATACCCAGACGAATTTGGAAAGTTTTGGCGATCCCATAGATATCTTGGATACCTCAGATGTCTTTGAAGAAATTATAGAAACAGGAAAGTCGGTCGTCGACGAGCCTTCTTACATTAGGGCAAGGCTCTTCGATATGCTGATAGGCGATTGGGACAGGCATGCAGATCAATGGCGTTGGGCACTCTATAAGAGTGCGGACGGCACCGAACTTTGTAAGCCAATCCCACGGGACAGGGACCAGGCATTTTCCAAATTCGATGGTTTTTTTGTCGGATTTCTGACCAGGGCGATTCCCGAACTACGAAAAATGCAGAGCTATGACGATGACATTAGGAGCGTAAAGTGGTTTGCAACTTCGCCTTATCCTATGGATATCAGTTTTATCAAAAGTTCGAGTTGGGAGGAATGGGAAAAACAGGCAAAGCACCTTCAAGATAAGCTTACAGATGCCGATATCGAGCAGGCATTTGAAAAAATACCGGATAAGATAAAGGGGAAGACCATCGATGACATTAAAAGAAAATTAAAGGGAAGGCGTGGTAATATGGTCTCGATTGCCCAAAGATACTATGATTATCTAAACCGATTCGCCATTGTAACGGGTACACAGAAGGACGATAATTTTGTGATTACCCGGCACGAAGACGGTAAGACGACCATAAAAGTACAGCGCAAGGATCTGGGAATCCTTGACCGCAATTTCTATCACGATGCCACAAAGGAAATTTGGATCTATGGCCTAAACGGAAAAGATTCTTTTGTCGTTGAGGGCAAGGGCCGGCATTTGATAAAGATCAAGATTATGGGCGGAAAGAAAAATGACACCTATGATTTTAAGAACACCCGTAAAGTGAAACTGTATGATTACAAGAGCCAGAAGAACACCATCGTTGACAAAAGGTCTAAAAAGTGGCTGGTCGATGATTTTGAGGTCAATGCCTTTGATCCCACAAAGGTAAAACATAGTGCCAATCAGATCCTCCCCATAATTGCCGTAAATCCCGATGATGGCATGCGGATAGGTTCGCTTCACAACTACACGTATTATGGTGTACAATCCAACCCCTTTACGCAAAAGCACAGTACTAGTGTCTCGTACTACACGGCAACTTCCGGTTACGATCTGTCGTATGAGGGGCAGTTTTCGAACATTTTCCACCATTGGAACTTTGGGATGGAAGGGCTATACACCAGTCCGAATTTTGCCCAGAATTTTTTCGGGTTCGGCAATGAGACCCCCTACGACAAAGACGAAATGGATCTCGATTTCAATCGGGTGCGCATACGAAAATGGAGGGCGGCCGTATCTTTGTTATGGGAAGGGGAAGGCGGCGGATCCTTTTATGTTAAGCCATTAGTAGAGTCCTTTGATTTGGAAAAAACCGAAGACAGGTTCGTGAACACCCTTCCCGTAACCAGTACTGTATTCGATAGACAGACCTACGGAGGACTGGAAATGGACTTTACCTATAAAAATAGGGATAACCCCGCATATCCAACCTTGGGCATGGACGTTGGGATTACCGCGGGCTACAAAACCAATATCGATGGCGGTGATGCCGAAAACAGTTTTGGGTACGTGCAGCCACATATCGGTATAGACCATAAACTTTCTAAAAGCGGAGCCGTGGTGCTGGCCACAAAAATTGCTGGTGAGGCCATCTTAGGAGATGATTTTGAATTTTACCACGCTGCGGAACTCGGAGGGAACAACAGTTTGCGGGGGTTTCGGAACGAACGTTTTACCGGTAAATATTCCCTCTTCCAAAATATCGATTTGCGCTTCGCATTGGGTAGCATAAAAACGAGTATCATTCCCTTACGATATGGTATTACAGGAAGCTTTGATTATGGCCGTGTATGGATAACCGATGATGCCTCGAGCAAATGGCACAATAGCACCGGAGGATCGTTATGGCTCAGTGGGTTGGGGGTCATTACGGCCAACATTGGCTATTTTAATAGTTCGGATGGGGGAAGGGTGGTCTTTGTACTTGGATTTACCTTTTAACCTTTATTTTTGGATAAAAGGACTAACTTATAGTAATTAAAGTGAAAAACTAAAAATTTAACACTAAAACCTAAGAATATGTCAGAACAACTAAAAAAAATGACGGAACACCAATGTTCAAATGCACCGGCCGAGTACGCGGACCTTAAGGCCCTTTTTTTGAACTGCACCCTTAATAGAACTCCCGTATTGTCGCATACGGAGGCGCTTATCGGAGTGGCTCAAAAAATCTTTGAGGCGAACGGAACAAGTACAAAAGTCATCAGACCAGTAGATTATGAAATTCCCGCGGGTTTGGGATTGGATATGTCCCTTACCCCAGAATGGGAAAAAGACGATTGGCCCAAGATCCAAAAAGAAATCGATGCCTGCGATATATTGATTGTATGCACCTCCGTCTGGTTGGGTGAAAAATCCTCGGTATGTAACCGTACCCTGGAACGTATGTACGGATATACCCATCTATTCAATGAAAAAGGACAGTATAGGGACTATGGTAAAGTCGGGGCGACCCTGATAACCGGAAACGAGGATGGCGTAAAACATTGCGCCATGAACATTCTTTTTTCCTTGTCTCACATTGGATTTACGGTACCGCCCCAAGCAGATGCCGGTTGGATGGGCGAGGCCGGACCGGGTCCATCTTACAGGGACGCAGGCTCCGGTGGCCCCGAAAACGATTTTACCAACAGAAACACTTCTTTTCTGGTCTGGAACTGCCTGCATCTGGCACGCATGTTAAAGGACAATGGAGGGATACCCGCTCACGGCAATCAGCCTGACGAGTGGGAGGCGGGATGCAAAGCCGGATTCAATAGTCCCGAACATCAACGATAAGAAGCCTTATGGAAAAAATGATGCACTTGGCAACGCAATATTTGGCTGCCGCCGGAATTAGCTTTTTGGATAAAAAAGACGACGATAGCCATACCAATTTGGGTTTCGATGCCGAAAAGGGGTATCTGGAAACTTGGCCCATAAATGAAAACGGCTGTAAAATAGCACTCGATTATTCGCAATTTTCATTGCATTGGGTAATGAACGATATGCCCCGAATGACGTTAAAGCTCGATGGAAAATCCCATGGCGAAATCGTAAAATGGATGAATGAGGTTACAACGGCATTGGGTCGGACTCAAACATATACCTATAACCTACATTATGAGATGCCCTATGGTAAAATGACCGATGATTTTGTTTTTTCGAAACCCCCGCAAAGGGAGTTGGACAAGATGTTGGCCTATCGGAGAATTGCCCAATATGCCATGGAAAATGTTGTGGATAAAATGAAGTTGAGTACGACTATTCGCGTCTGGCCACACCATTTTGATACCGGAGGCTATGTAACGATGGATCCCGCTAAGAATATCGGTGTAGGTTTTGGCTTGGCCATTCCCGATACCATGATCGATGATTTTTATCTGTACACGTCAGGTTATGAAGGTCATGATGGTATCGACACTTCCAAATTTGATACGATAACCTATGGTGAATGGAGGAACGATGGTTTTAAGGGAGCAGTGTTGTCCATGAAAAATGTAGACGAAGCCAAGGCCATTGCCTTTTTTAATGAAAGTATCGGAAAATATAGAACCTTATAACACGAACAATTATGAACACACTGGATTTCTACGGAGCGGATTGGTGTCCCGATTGCCAAAGAGCAAAAGCCTATTTGAAGGAGCATAATATCGATTTCAATTTTATCGACGTTGAAATTGATAAAGAGGCGACCGCCCGGGTCGATGAGATAACCAAGGGAAAGCGTATTATTCCGAACTTGATTTTAAATGGCAAATCGCATACCAATCCGGATAATGCCGAACTAGCCAATATATTGGGTGTCAATCCGCAAGGGGTTATCAAACTCTATGGAGCGGATTGGTGTCCCGATTGTCAACGGGCAAAGTCCTATTTACAGGATAATGGTATCAATTTTCAATTTATAGAAGTCGATAAACATGATTGGGCCACGAAACTGGTCGAGGAAACTAATAAGGGAAAACGAATTATCCCGACCATCTTTATCGCTGATAAATCCTATACCAACCCTGACAATTCAGTACTGAAAAAAATATTGAACATTGGTCAAAAAAAGGAGAAGCATGTATACGATTGTATTATAGTGGGCGCGGGCGCAGCAGGATTGACCGCTTCGATTTACATTCAACGGGACCGGTTCACTTTCTTAATCCTTGAAAAAAAGAATATTGGGGGCAACGCCTTCCTAACGGAGAAAATTGAAAATTACCCGGGATTTACGAACATTTCAGGCCCGAAACTCATGGAACGCATGTCAAACAGGCCAAAACCTACGGAGCTAAGATTGAAACCGGGGTGGAGGTAAAGGCCATTGAAAAAAAGGGAGCCAATTTTTCCGTGGCGACCAATATGGGCGAATACTGTGGCAAATCGGTAGTACTTGCTTTGGGTTCCACCTATCGCAAATTGGGTATCCCCAACGAGGAAGATCTGATCGGTGCCGGAATTCATTTTTGCGCCACCTGTTATGGTGCTTTCTACCGGGATAGAGAAATTATTGTCGTAGGCGGTGGGAACAGTGCCTTGGAAGAAGGTATTTTTCTGGCTTCCTTTTGCAAAAAAGTAACCATCGTCAGCCGCAGGACAGCATTCAAGGCTTCGGAAACCTATATTCAAAAACTTCCCTCGATACCGCATCTAGAAACCCGGATGAACAAAGAGTCCGTCGAGTTTATCAAGGACGAGAATGGGGGTTTTAAGGGCCTCAAAGTAAAGGACGGGGATACCGGGGAAGAACAGGGAATCTATGCGAATGGCGCTTTTATTTTTGTGGGGCTCATCCCCAATACAGAGAACGTAAAAGACATTATCGATCTTAACGAACGTGGATTCATTACCACTACCGGCATGGGCGAAACCAATGTCGAAGGCGTATTCGCGGCAGGCGATTGCCGCGAGGGAGCTATTGCACAAGTAGCTGCCGCAACAGGGGAGGGTGTTCTCGCAAGTTATGGGGTGCGTCAATATTTTAAGTAGGACCGGCATATAGAAAAAATAAGTAAAAACCTCTAAGAACCCTCAAGGATCTCAGTATTTAACATACACTAAAATAGTATGAACGATAAGAAAAAAAATAAAATAAGCGACGAATACCTTCAGCAAGAACTTGGTATTGACAAACAGAAATTAAAGGATTTAAAAAAGAAACTGGCCAAGGTCGAGCCCCGTTCCGAACGTGGTGCCGAGACGCTTTTCCGCTTGGTATCGAAAAATCATTATACATTGAATACCATGATCGACCGAAAATCACATATTCTAATAACCATAAATGCTTTGATTCTTTCTATAATCATAGGAACCGTATTGCAGCAACTGGACAAAGATCCGCATCTGATTTTTCCTGCGGTAATGATGCTTCTTACCAATTTAATATCTATAACGTTTGCGGTATTGGCCACGCGACCTGAACTCAGGCATGGCACTACAAAAACTGTCAATTTATTGTATTTCGGTAATTTTCACGATATGGGGGAAAAGGAATACTCCGACCAACTGACCGATTTAATTTACAAAGGGGATGATCTCTATAAATCGATAGCCATAGATACTTTTCACCTTGGAAAGTCCATTGATAGAAAACACAGTCTTTTGCGAAAATCTTTTGATGTTTTCCTCGTAGGAGTCATTTTATCTGTGCTGGCATTTATTGTATGTCATGTTTTTTTTAGTGGTATGTAACTACTTTCATGGGAGATGCTAAGTTGGGTTAACCGATTTTGCTGTGTATCTTCAGTATACTGATGTTGATAACACACTAAAAATGGTAACGTTGAAAGTTTGCATTTCCAAGACAGCATCCGAATACGTTGTAGGACAATATCCTAAAGGAGGCCAAACCTTTGTTACGGAATTCACGGATGATCCCCCATTTTGTTACATATTTTAAACCCTAACAGGGTAAGGCCTCGTTGCAGTTCACAAAACCGACATGATACCATAATTTTTTCAAATAAACCATAATCGGATCGGTATGGGTACGTAAATTTGGTGTTTTGACCAAACACTGTATTCAGCATGAGATTCATTTTCCTTTTTCTTTTCACCATTGCCATTATTCCCCAATGGCTCACGGCACAGGTCAGCGGTAAAATTATGGACAGGGACTATCCCTTGGAGTATGCCACCGCAGCCCTCTACCATCAAGACAATGGCGAACTGGTCACAGGGGTCATTACTGATATCGAGGGTGTATTTACGATTTCCGATGTGAAGAAAGGGACGTATTATTTGGAGGCCTCTTTTATCGGTTTTCAGACCGAAACCATCAGAGGCATCCTAGTGCAGAACAGGAACACTCCCGTTGATCTTGGTACCATAGCACTTTCCATCGGGGAAAACCAGTTGAGCGAAGTTGTGGTAAAAGGGGAACGCGCCACCGTCATCAATAAAATAGATCGGCAGGTATTCGATGCCACGAAATTCCATAGCAGTCAAGGCGGGAGCGCGACCGACGTGGTCAGGAACATTCCCTCGGTTACCGTTGACGGCCTGGGGGAAATCAGTGTGCGCGGAAGCACCGGCTTTGTGGTGCTCCTTAACGGTAATCCGGTACAGGGCAATGCATCGACGCTGTTGAACCAACTTCCGGCCAACGCCATCGAGCGGGTAGAGGTCATCACCGCACCTTCGGCCAAATACGACCCCGAGGGCAAGGCGGGCATCCTTAACATCATTACAAGAAAAGGGGCTGCCGATGGCGCCTTTGCCCAGATCAACGTAAAGGGCGGCCTTCCCTCCATAGAAAAATATGACAATGACGAGGCCCACCAACGCTATGGTATCGATGCCACCTATAATATCATCAAGGGCGATTGGAACATTTCCCTCGGGGCGAACTACCAACGTAACGACCTGGGCGGAAGACGCGAGGGCGATGTGTTTACCATTATCAACGATACCCTGACCCAATTCCCCTCCGACGGCGAACGTAGTTTTGACGAAGTCAACTACAGCGGAAGGTTCACGGTTGATTTTACGCCGGATACCACAAACACCTATTCCTTGGGTTTTTATGCCGGGAAGCGTCAAAAAGATCGATTGGCAAACATCATCTATTTTGACAATCACGGCATTACCCCTGCGATAGGAGGAGAACGGTTGTATACCTTTCAATATTACAACCACAACCTGCGTACTCGAAAAAGCGATTTTGTTTTGGGTAGTTTTGACTACGCACATACTTTTAAAAACAGTTCCAAGGTCTCCACCTCTTTTTTATATGAATATACCCTTCTAGGTGGCCCTACTGAAAGTGATAATTTGGGATTTCCCGATAACAACATCATATATCAGCAAGAATACAATACTAATGACAACCCCTTGAACGGCATCCGCTTTCAGCTGGATTATGCCTGGAAGCCGTTATCCATTGGCCAATTGGAGACTGGATATCAATATCGCAACTTGGATCATACCGGCGATTTTGTGTACGAACGGCGCAGCAATGCCACGGACGACTTTGAACTAGTACCCGAGTTCTCAAGCGAAGTGAATCTGGCAAGGAGCATCCACTCGGGCTATGCACAGTTGACAGGTACTAAGGGCAGCTGGGAATATGCCGCCGGCATTCGCATGGAAGCCATGGATCGGAAACTTGACCTACGCGATAAAATAGGGTTGGTAGATACGACTTACGCATACGATCACGTAAAACCCTTTCCATCCGCCTCGGTGCAATATTCCTTTGAGAACAATGCCAAATTGAAGGCGGCATACAGTAAGCGGGTGGAGCGGACAACGACCTTTAAAATGAACCCCTTTCCGGAAAGGGAACATTCCGAGACCTTGGAGCAGGGGGATCCTACCCTACGCCCTGAATTCATCGATTTGTTCGAACTTGGGGTGACCAAAAATTTCGAGGGGGGGAATTCCCTATATGCAACCGCGTATTATCGGGACGTTAAAAATCTGGTCAACCGTGTAAATACTATTTATAACGATACCATTTTGAACCGGATCTACTCCAATGTGGGGGACAGCCGTTCGGTGGGGCTGGAACTAGGCACCCAATTGAAGCTTACCAAGAACTGGTCGAACTTCATCGGGGCGAACCTTTATGACTATTCCATTCGGGGGGAATACGAAGGAGGGAGTGTCGATAGTGACGCCTTTGTGTACTCCATCAACGCGAACAGCACCTATAACTTTTCCGATACTGCTTCGGCACAATTTACATTCAACTATATTTCGGCACAGAATACCGCGCAGGGCGAGGATTCCCATTTTTATTCGCCCAACTTGACTTTGCGCAAGACCTTTCTCGACGACCGTCTTGTGGCGACCCTGCAATGGCAGAACATCGATATGGGGCTGTTGGACACCAACGAACAGCGCATTACGACTTTTCGAGAGGGCGAGTTCTTTACCACGACGAATTATGTGTATGAGGTGGATATCATCCTCTTAAACCTTTCCTATACCTTCAACAACAACAAGAATAAATCGAAGTTTATCGACAGCGAGTTCGGCAAGCGGGAGTTTTAGACAAGGCTATTGAATTGAAAGTGCCCATTTTAAAATCAACCGACCATTATACGAATAAGTATGGCAGTTTTGGAATGGTCTGTTTGTTTTATTTTTTGAAACATAATTATTTCTCCACTTTAAACTTTTGATTACTAAAAATCTTCATATCAGGAACTTGTATTTGGATAAAATCGTGCTTTGTAGCCCGATGACAATTGACACAAGTATTGGTAAGAAGATTAAAACTATTTTTAAATTGTACTAAGTTCTTTTTTTGTAAGGCATTGGTTACACTGTCCAACGCTGGTTTAATCATTGGTATTTCCTGACTTTCGGGACGGTCGGTTTCGTATTTTTGAATGGCTTCCAAATTTTCTTTGATTTCGTTGATTTCAAAATCCGCCAATTCCCAATTCTCATTCTCCCCTGCAAACCATAGTTTGGAATGATGCACTTGAATATTGCCCATAAACTCTCCAAATCCTGGTTTATAGGTATCAGATAGTTTACTTTTTAGGGAATCGATTTGATTTTGCAGCTCTTTTGAACTATTGTCCGCTTTTGGCTGACAACTGAAGAGCGAGCAGATAAGACCGAGAAGAAATTTTTTTTTCATTTTGTGTCTTCTTTATTGATAACACAAAATTATACAACACTAACTAATTATAATTGTATATGTGAAAAAATGATGGTCTTTAAACGGCTCTTTTTCGGAATGCATTTGGGATAATAGTTGTATGTCTTTTGAAGTATTTCGTGAAATGTGAGTTGTCTTTAAAATCTAAAGCATAGGAAATTGCACTAATCGAAAGCTCGGTATGGAGCAACAACCTTTTTGCTACAATGATGATGTAGTCCGATAGGATTTCGGTAGCCGATTGACCTGTTTCTTTCCTGCAATTTGTGTTTAGGTTTTGAGGGGTCGTGCTCAGCAAACTTGTGTAGTGGGACACCTTATTTTTTAGTGGCTAATCACGACTCAGCAGTCCCTTAAATTTTGAAAAGTATTGCTTTTTCCCGTGTTACTATCCATTATCGTTTTTTTGAAGATCTGTTTTTGTAATACGCGCGGTGGCCAAAGCTACGCTATTTCGATTTTTCAACTTTGCTTTGAATTTCGGAAAAACCAAAGTGCTGATTGGCGGTCGGCCTTTTCGGAATAAAGCATAATTCCCCACAGATGGTGTGTTGCGGCTTACGGAACTTTTCATGATATGGATGAACTGGTCTATTCGTAAAAACCGACCAATTTAATGTATTAAGGCGACGAACTTTATAAAACCATTGCTAAGGATGCCTTTTATCACGGCAGATTCTTCATCCGAAAACCCCGCGGAGATTCCGATCGCAAACTCTTTCGAAAGGGTCACCAGATATAGCCCAAAAATGTATCCCTGATGCCAATCAGTATTCGTATCAAAATCGGAATAGACCCTACCGCTATCATAAAACCTTTGATGCTGAATTTTATAGGGAAAACATCATGCAATCTACCCTTATATCCAAGGATATTGATGTTTTCAGTGGTAGTGGTTACCGTTTTTTTATGCTTGGAACTATAGTCCTCTTTCATGGTACTTTTTTGAGTGATTTCAACTCCGGCATGTAGTCCAAGGCCTTGATTACTGTTATAGCCGATTATTGCAATAGGAAAATATCTGTTGAATCCGAACCGATGTCTGCCTTGGGCATAGAGCTCTTTGTTCTAATGATTGATCATTTTGCCTACAAACTATTATATTGCACCTTAATTTTGTTTTTTTTGAGTTCCATAGCTTTGGCTATGCAATTAAAAAATAACTTCATTACGGCACTAAAGCGATAATTCTCGGTTCCAAACAAAAAGTCAAGATCAGTCCAAATCTTTCATTTAAGAAAAGGTCAATGCTATTCCTAGGAATCTCAGCATTTTCGGTTCCTGTTTTTTGAATTATCAACTATAAATAGCCCTGTCTATTGTTTCTTGACCGCGTTATGTGTTTTTAACCATTCCTCACCTTTGCTATCTCTAAAGAAATCCATCCATACATAATACATTTTTTTCTCTTTCCCTGCTGTAACGGAATGGCTGGAGCCTAATGGAATATGCAGCATTGAATAGGCCGGAAAATCAACTTGAGCGTCATCGGCATATACGACCACATCGTTGTCGGTAAGTCCTAAAAATAATTGCTCGAGCATGCCGTGTTCATGCGGGTCAACTTTATCAGGTCCCATAGTTTCAACCGTTCCCATAGCTATACGAGGTATGTATTTATTGGGTAAGATGGTACGACTTACCGTATTCGGGCTTTTTATCGGTTCTGTATAAGGTTCAGTGTCAATGAATTTTTTAAAATAAACATTTTGGGTATTTTTCTTGGGAAACTCTTTCAACTCTATACAATCTTGTTCGGTCAATTCGCTAGATATTTTAAGAAAATTGAGGGTGTCATTTTTTGTTGCATTTATCGATATACTTTGAACAGAATTCGGTACTAAAATGGATTCTGGTACAATCTCATAATTTTTTGTATCGGCAACTACATTTCCATGACCTTTAATAAAGAGATAAATGAATTTATGTGCATCATCCATCTGTTCTTCTCGAACGACATCTCCCACTAAGGTGATATGGTCTACTTTTATTCCGCTAATCTCATTTTGGAGTACCGTTTTACTGTGTTCTTGGTTATTTGTTTGTAATTCCATATCGAGATATTCAATAGGAATTTCTTGTGCATTTGCTACTGTAACGGATAGAAAAACAGCTGTAGAAATTAAATAAGCAAATTTCATTTTCATAATTTATATGTATTTCGTTATACTATTTTTCTCTGTTTTAGAAGAATGTTCGTCTCATTCACTTCAGCGGTATCATTTGCATAGATACATGGATACACGGACTAAAAATAATCAAACAAAGCCACCACTCCGGTATAAGAAATGACACATGAAAAGAACAGGGCTGCGAAAAGGGTAATATTGAGCCAGATGTTTGCGCTGTATTTATGCATCAACTTTTTATTATTGATCAATAGGATAATGCCTAGAATGACCAAGGGCAAAACGAAGACATTAAACACTTGTGATACGATCTGCATCTCAATGGGGTTGGCGCCAAATATCGGAACAATCAGGGCGAACACACATGCCACGGCCGTAATGATCTTAAACTGTTTTGAATTCGTATCCAATTCCCCGGATTGATAGTCGGCCACTAGTATGGGCGCAATCAACAGGCATGGGAAAATCGAGGAAAGCCCCGCACTCAAGGTTCCGAAAAAGAAAAGTGTCAACGCGAATTTTCCGGCTACCGGTTCTAAAGTGTTGACCATATCTAAAACTTCAGTAACAGGTTTTCCTTGATGAAATAGCGCTCCACAGGCGACGCCCATAACCGATGCACTTATTAGAAAGACTAAAAAGGCAGCTATAATGGAATCCTTTTTTTGCTGTCCGCGATTTTTGATTGTCCAACCTTTTCCCTTTACGAAAAGTGGACGCGATAGAAAAGTGGCTGCTGCCATTGTAGTACCTACAAAGGCCGCGACCATCATTTGGCCACCTTCCACCTTGGGGATAGAGGGGATTAAACCTTTTGCGACTTCGATGGGCAAAGGATATACCATAAAAAGCGAAATGATAAAAGAAAGCCCCATGATGGTCACGAAAATGACCAAAATCTTTTCGAAGAAGGCATATTTTCCTATCAATAAGAATCTGTAAAAAACCACGATAACTACGATAGCGATTGTTAGAACCGTCTCATATTGATAGTCGGCCAAACCAGAAAAATAAATTAGGAAAATCTCATAAATGATGTTAGCGGAAATTCCCAAAATACCCATCAGGGAATTCCATTGTCCGAATGAAACCCCGATGATGATAAGTATCGCTATCAGTTTGCCCCATTTCAAATGTTTTTTAAAAGCGTAGAGTGCAGTTTCCCCGGTTACTAGTGCAAAGTTGCCATAGGCAAACATCAGCACACCTGAAAAGACACAACTTATTACCAACACCCATAAGAGTTGCATGCCATAAGTGCTTCCGGCAACGATCATAGATGTAACACTTCCCGTACCAATGGTATAGCCAATGGCGAAGATACCGGGACCAAAAGCCAACACCAATGCCAACAGTTTTTTCCAAATTGATATATTGGCCGGTTTGTCCATGTTCTTATCCTTTAAGTTTGTTGATAAGGCTTAAAGTTTCACGAACGGTATTTTCTAATCCGTCAAAGTCATTGTTGGCCAACACCGCTTTGCTAATGAGTTGCGAACCCATTCCGACACAGGTGACCCCGGCATCGAACCATCCTTTTAGATTACTTTCTTCTGTTGTAACACCGCCTGTTGGCATAATGCTTGTCCACGGTTGCGGGCCTTTTATGGCCTTGACAAAACCGGGGCCATAGGTAGAACCGGGAAACAATTTTACGATTTCACACCCCATTTCCTCGGCGCTGTTGATTTCGGTCAAGGAACCGCAACCCGGGGACCATAGTACTTTTCGGCGGTTACAAACGATGGCGATATCTTCTCTTAAAGATGGCGTAACGATAAAATTCGCGCCCATCTGCATGAACATCGAGGCCGCTCCCGCATCCGTTATTGAGCCTACGCCCATAATCATGCCTGGAAGCTCTTTAATCGCAAACTTGTTCATTTCTGAAAAAACCTCGAAAGCGAAGTCCCCGCGAGCAGTAAATTCCATTAAACGTGCCCCGCCATCATAGCAGGCTTTTAGAACCTTTTTTCCCAGTTCTATATTTGCATGGTAGAACAAAGGAACCATTCCCGATTCCTTCATGACCGTTGCTACTTCTATTCTTGAAAATTGTGCCATTGATAATTATTTTTTTGTCAGTCCCGCACTTCGACTGCCTGCCCGACTTTGTCATTCAGGCGGGCGCTCAGCACAAGCTTCGGTGGGAATCTCCTGTTCGTTATGCTTCTGTTAGAATCTTATTGAAATCGTACTCGGCCGGATTTTTTAAGTAGGCTTTTGCCTGGTCGTAATCGGCCTCCTCCAAATAATGCAGGTTCTGAAAACAGAGTTGGACAAATTCGGAATCGATATCGACCAAGCGAGGTGCTATTTTCCCATCCTTGTCCTGTAAATCGGTCAGGAATAATGGCGTTACTTCGCCTCTTGAATTAGCGGTCACGATGCACCCACTAAGTCCTTGATCAAACATTTTCTTTACTCCTAGACCCAATAAGGTACATAGGGTCAGATCAAAACCAATCGGTCTGCAGCAACGAAGTTCATACCCAAGTTCGACAGGCCTGCTCTTGATCGTGATACCAAGTTCTTTCAAACGCGCCTGTACCAGCATATTAAAAATATGGGATTTGCTCACATTGCCCAGTTCCGGATGGCCGTGGTCGTCATAGGTAAAGTTTATGCCGCAGTGCTCCAGTTCCGATTGCGGCATGATATGGAAAATTCCTTCGCTGATCAGGGCTACGCCATACTGTATGTTTTGAATCTTTCTTTTGACCATGGATGAAATGACCAAGCGCACGACTTTGTCAAAAGTAATATTGGTCCTATCGAACATTTCGGGGATGACCATCATCGGAAAGTGGCAGCTTGCCGCGATACCGAAGGCCAAATGGCCTGCCGATCGGCCCATGGTGGACATCACGAACCAATTATGGCTGGTTCTGGCATCTTCATAGGTCGTATTTCCGATACGGACCCCTTCATCCTTTGCCGAATGAAATCCGAACGTCGGATTACGGTCGGGTAGGGGCAGGTCGTTATCAATGGTCTTGGGAACGTGAATGTTCGAAATAGTAATATTCTCATCGGAGAGATAGCCCGTAATTCTGTTGGCCGTAGAAGCGGTGTCATCGCCGCCAATACTGACCAACAGTTTTACATTGTTATCCAAAAAAAGACGAGTGTTCAATTTTTCGTCGCTCGGCTTGAACCGGCTCATGATCAAGGTGGAGCCCCCCCGACTAAAAATACGGTCGGCATGGGGAAAATCGAATTCCTTTATCTGCGGATGCTCCGAAAAAATTCCTTTGAAGCCTTCATGCAATCCGAGTACCCGATAGCCATCCTTAAGAAAGATTTTAGCTACGGTACTGATTACCGCGTTAATGCCAGGGGCCGGGCCTCCGCCACAAATAATCAATATGGATTTTTTAGAAGCCATCTTTTTTTGTTTTAAAATTATCTTGCCACCCGACCGGAAGCATCGCCGCCCATCAATTTTGCGACCTCATCGACCGTTACCAAATTGGCATCCCCTTTTATGGTATGTTTTAAACAAGATGCCGCCACGGCAAAGTCCAATGCATTTTGATCATCATCAGGATATTTCAGCAATCCGTAAATCAATCCGCCCATAAATGAATCGCCACCACCAACACGGTCTACAATATGTGTTATTTGATATTGCCGGGTTTCGTACATTTTAGACCCGTCCCATAATACACCTGCCCACGTATTGTGCGATGCGGAAATGGAACCTCTTAACGTAGTGATCACTTTTTTCGCCTTGGGAAATTTTTCCATCATCTGTTTACAGACCGATAAAAAGGCTTCCGCCTTGACATCATGCCCATCTTTATGTACATCCAAGCCTTCGGGATGGATGCCGAAATGCTTTTCGGCATCTTCCTCATTGCCAAGAATAACATCGCAGTACGAGGTAAGTTCGGTCATTATTTTTTCGCGATCGCCACCATAGTTCCACAATTTTGCCCTGTAGTTCAAATCCGTAGAAATGGTGATGCCCTTTTTATCGGCTACTTTTACCGCTTCCAAACAAACATCGGCGGCACTTTGGGAAATGGCAGGGGTTATCCCCGTCCAATGGAACCATCCGGCATCCTCGAACACTTTTTCCCAATCGATCATTCCGGGTTCGATTTCGCAAATGGCGGAATGTGCACGGTCGTAAACAACTTTGCTTCCTCTACTAACAGCTCCGGTTTCCAAGAAATAGATACCCAGACGATCCCCACCAAAGACAATGTTTTGTGTGTTTACGCCTCTTTTGCGCATTTCCATCAGGGCGCATTCGCCGATATCGTTCTTCGGCAAACGAGTTACAAAGTCCACTGGAACCCCGTAATTAGCCAATGAAACGGCAACATTCGATTCACCGCCTCCATAGATGACATCAAAGCTGTTGGTCTGCGAAAATCTCAGAAATCCCGGAGGTGCCAAACGCAGCATTATCTCTCCGAACGTTACTACTTTTTTCATAAATAATAGATTTATTGTCATTCCCGCGAAGGCGGGAATCTGTTCCTATATACTAAAATGTTCACGATTACCCTTTTTCCTCTTAACCGAATTCGGCTCAAATAAAATCGGGTTTTACATAGGTGAAAAAAAGGGGGACTTTTATCTTAAATTCCTAAACCTTGTCCTCCACCAATTTGAATAGTTTCAGCGGTCATAAAAGAAGCATCATCACTAACTAAGAATGAAATAACGGATGCTACCTCTTCAGGTTGCCCTAATCTTCCCAGCAAAATGTTGTTTTTCCATGAAGCGAATACTTCTGGCTTCGTTGATTTGATTTCAGTATGGAAAGGCGTGTCAATTGTGCCAGGAGATACTGCATTTACCCTAATCCCATATTCAGCAAGGTCTTTTGCCAATGCCCTAGTTATGGCATGAACTCCCGCTTTAGACGTTCCATAAATTCCAGCACCAGGTCCTCCGGCATTCCACCCAGCAATTGATGTGTAGTTAATTATAGAAGCATTTTCTCCTTTTTTAAGAAAAGGTATGGCAGCCCTTGAAGCGAAAAACACGGAATCAAGGTTTAATGCCATTACAAATCTGTAAAAGTCCGTTGTCATTTCTTCAAATCTGGATCTTCCGCCTAGTCCACCTGCATTATTGACTAGAACATCAATTTTTCCATACTTTTCGCCTATTTTGGTAATGTTTGCAGTTACTTCTTTTTCTTTTGTAACGTCAAATCCATAATATTCAGCGGTGATACCTTCTGCAGTAAGCTCTTCAATTCTTTTAGCTCCAGCTTCTTCATCGATACCGTTCAATACTACAGTGTATCCGTCTTTACCCAATCTTTTTGCGACTTCAAAACCAATTCCACCTGTGGCTCCTGTAATTACAGCGACTTTTCCTTTTAAATTACTCATATTTCTAAATTTTATGGTTTTAAATTATTCTACTGACTTTATATTTTTGGCGAAATAATAAATAGATCCTATCCCTAGCGGAACAAAAATGGCTATGGCTATAAAAATAGGTGTATATGAAACTTTGGCAATTATAGGAACCAAAAAGTTCATAATAATTACAGAAAACACACCTACCATACCAGCTAAGCCAGCAAGTGACCCTACAGATTTACCGCTAAAAAAATCGCTTGGCAGGGTTTGGATATTTCCAATGGCAAACTGAAATCCGAATAATACTACAAATACAATCGCAACGAATTTTTCTGGCGTATCTGCAAATAATACGGTTGCAATAAGACCTATCACCATTATAATTCCACCTATTAAAATCGTAGTTTTTCTACCTTTATCTATAGATTTCGTTTTTGAAATAATAACTCCGGAAACATAGCCACCTGCAATACTACCTATAGCTGCACCTACGTAAGGAACCCAAGCAAACATACCCACCTCTTGTACATTAAAGCCATATACATCAAATAAATAAATGGGCATCCAGCCTACAAATAGCCACCATATAGGTTCTAAGAAAAATCTACTTACAACAATGGCCCAAGATTCTTTATGAGAAAGTAATTCTTTAAGGCTAAGTCCTTTTTGATCATCAGTGGCATTTTGATCGGCCTCACTTTGTCCTTCTGAAATATATTTTTGCTCTTCTTCCGTTATCCAAGGATGCTTTTTTGGTCCTGCTTTATTAATTAAAAGCCAAGGAACAATCCATAAAAGGCCTAAGGACCCAACTACGATAAACGTAACTTTCCAACCATAAGCCACAAAAAGCATGGCTATTAACGGTGGCGCAATAACCGACCCAATCGAGGCACCGGCGTTAAACAAGCCTTGGGCTATGGCACGTTCTTTTATTGGAAACCATTCTGCATTACTTTTTACAGCACCTGGCCAGTTTCCTGCTTCAGATAAACCTAAGGTTGTTCTAAAAAATGCTAGTGATAAAAAGCCTCTAACGGTAGAGTGCAATAAGGTTGACAAACTCCAAATACCTATACTTATTACATACCCAATTCTAGTACCAACTTTATCAAATAATTTGCCTGAAAATAATTGTCCCAAGGCATAGGCTACCATAAAAATGTTCAATATATAGCTGTAGTGATCTTTGGTTAAGCCTAATGAATGCGATATAGAGCCTTCAACATTTTCATTACCCCACATAATAGCCAAAGCACTTCTGTCTATATAATTGATAACAGTTGCTAAAAAGATTAGACCAATAATGAACCAACGTAATCCTTTAATTTTCATAGTTTCCGTGTTTGGTTATGTATTAATATGGGGATGACCTTCCCTGACCTACAAATGCCGGAAAAGCATGTGCAAGTAAAAATATCGATCCTGACTTTTATACTTAAGCCGTACTAAAAATTTCTGGAAGTATTTAAACGGACGTTAAATACGTGGAATTTTGCAGTATTCTTTAAGTATTATTTCCCTTCAGTCAAATTTGTTTTAAGGATATAGGCGTGCAATCCTATCCCTAACTTGTTTTTATTTCTCTATTCTCGCCATAGATATAATCATATAACTTGGCAAAATGTACTTTCATTTTTTCCTTGGCTAATTTTGGGTCTTGATCACGTATAGCATGGTATACATCTTCATGTTTTTTTATTTCCGCTAGGGCAACATCGCCCTCACAAACCCTATCTTGATCATATGCCACGATAATTTCTGGGGTTATTAAAAGCATTAGCGTGTTCATCGTACTGTTTTTGCTTGCCGAGGCTATGGCCAAATGGAACAATAGATCTTCCTCTAAACAATCCACTCCTGAAATCATTTTGAGTTTATAGGCTTCGAAGGCCGATTTGATGCGTTCCAAATCTTCTTCCGATCTTCGAAGTGCCGCCATACGTACCGTTTTAAGTTCTAATAGGATACGGGTCTCAACAAGCGATTTAAAATCTTGGTCCTTAAGGGTTAATATATCGTTTATCATACCGTTCATAGCAATCTGACCAATATTTGCTATAAAAGTGCCACTTTGTGGTTTGGAAGCTAGTATGCCATAAAACTCAAGCTTCTGAATAGCTTCGCGGACATTACTTCTACTGACCCCAAATTTTTCGGACAACTTTCGTTCGGATGGAAGCTTATCGCCAGGCTCCAGATTTTTATAATTAATTAAATCCCCAATTTTGGAAATTATGCTATTATGTATTTCTTGATTTTCATTCTTTGTAAGTATTTCAAATTTCATATTGATTTTCTTTTCAACTTTGGTTAACCAAATTGGTTTGTCAAATTTACGTAGCGAACCGCAGCAGAAAAAATTTATTTTAAGTTACCATTAAGGGTGCTAATAGGTAAATAAGATGAATCTGATGTTTCAAATTTTTAGCAATTTCACCGGTCTTTGTTGACGACCGGTAAAATGCCAAAAAAACTAACTCAACTAACTCAAATTCTTATGGCATACTACACCTTGTTATCAGAAATACGGATACAGTATCCGAATTACTCAATGGTCTAATCTTCAGTTCATAAAGTAAAACTTAAGGGACTAACTTTAGTGACCAGTAGTTACAGTCGTACTGAATTTAGTACCCAGGGTTTTGAGTAATCACTCCATCGCTCGCAAGAATTTCTGAGTCAGGAATTGGAAACACATAATAATTACTATTAATTGTTTGTCCTATTGCAGCATCAACGGTTCCAGTTCTCACTAAATCAAACCATCTTAGTCCTTCAAATGCTAACTCCACTCTTCTTTCTTGCGCAATAGCCGTTCTAATATCAGCTTGAGAGCTTGCTGTTCCAGTTAAACTAGTTAAACCTGCTCTTGTTCTAATAGGATCTAATAATGGAAGTACTGTTGTTGCTGGGCTACTAGTTTCATTTAGCGCTTCAGCGTACATCAGAATAACATCAGATAATCTCAGTTCAATAAAGTCTTGATCTAGACCTCCAGTATATTTCACACCTTCTCTATTTGCCACATCAATAGTTAAACCTTCTCTTAAATCCGGACCACCACCAGCAGCACTACTGGCAGCAAAAGCATCGATTAAGCTCAGGGTTACCGTATCTTCATCGGCCTTTGTATCACCACCTTGAAACCAACCCACAAACGTAGTACCAGTAGCAGAGCTTGTAATAGAACTTGATATTTTAGTTGCAAAAAGGATTTCTGAACTCTCATCGATTACAACGTTAGCAAAGTCGCTTTCTAAAATGACCCCAGCACCAGCAGCGCTGCTTACAACATTTCCGAGCGATATTGCAGCATTAGGAAAATCACCTCTATACATATATACTTTTCCGAGAAAACCCTGAGCCGCGATTTTAGACGCACGCCCAGTCGCTAATCCAGAATTATCTAAACCTGCTATTGCAGCTTGAAAGTCTGGAATGATAATGTTATTGTAAACCTCGGCAGCCGGTTGTCTCGTTAAAATAGACAAATCAGTTGTGCTAGGTGCGGGAGATAAATTCACGGTAACATCACCAAAAGCCAACACCAATTTAAAGTAAGACAAAGCCCTTAAAAATTTGGCCTCAGCTATTTCAGTAGGCTTCGATGAATTTTCAATGACGTTATTGGCACTTAAGATTGCCTTGTACAAATTGCTATAGAACGGGCGAAAAAATATTTCTGATATAGCTAAACCTCCTAAATCTGCGTTGTATGTGTGAAAGTCTGGATATGGTGGTTCATTATCATTCGCAAACGATATATTGTCTGCCCTAAACTCGCCCATTACCGCTTGTGGTGTTACAACTCCTGTCTGGTAGTAATACGCTGCATTCAAAACGCCGGCATAATTAGTCAAAGCACTTGATTCAAGTTCAACAGGCGGCGTTTGATCCAACTCATTATCACATGCTGTTATCAACAGCAACGATACGAATACTAAATATATATTTTTCATTTTTTTCATTATTTCTTAATTAAAAATTAACATTAACACCAAGTGTGAAACTTTTTACAATTGGGCTCGCACCTTCTTGGTATCCGTAGGTTGTTGGACCTGCATAACCTGAATTTTCGATCTCTACACCTTCAGGATTAAACGAGGTATAATTATCTGCCATGATGTACAATAAATTGGTACCTGCAACATATACTCTCAAAGAAGAAAGTCCTATTTTGTCAGTCAAATCTGAATTTAGCGTATATCCTAAAGTTAGGTTTCTCAAGGCTATATAAGAAGCATCTTGAATTCCTGCACCATGTGCATCTCTAGTTTCTTCGTAAAACTTGCCACTAGCATCGGCAATACCATCGCCTATAACGTCACCGGTGTCTGGATCAATAGCACCTACAGCATCAAAATCAGCCCTTAATCTACCACCAAATTGTGATTTCCAGTAAATGGGGTCGAGATTGTAAAGTTCTGCTCCTTGAGATCCCTGAAATTGGAATGAAAAATCAAAATCTTTGTAGTTCATATTACTTGAAAGTCCCCAATAAAAATCTGGAGTAGCAGATCCTAACTTCACATAATCCCCTTCATAGGTAATTTCACCATCACCGTTTTGATCTACAACATACCATTCTGAGCTGCCAAATCCAATATTTCTCGATGGATCGGAAATATATATCGATTCAACCTCACCAGTCACTGCATATCCCCACATTTCACCAACTTCTCCGCCTACATAATTTCTAAACTCAGGGCCTCTACCACTCGGTCCACCGTAAACTTGTCGAGGTAGTTCATCCAATTCACCTAGATTCGTAATTTCTGATTTAACCGTTGAAAAGTTAGCACTAACATTCCAAGAAAAGTTTTCATTAGTTACTATTTTTGTATTTAGTTCAAGTTCTAAACCAGAACTCGTCACATCACCACGATTAAGTGCGATGGAAGGTGTACCGAGAACTTCAGAAACGCTTTGATTAATCAACATATCATTAACATCAGATGTATAATAATCTGCACTAAATCTGAAACGGTTATTTATAAACCCTAAATCAATACCATAATTAGTTTCCGTATTGGTTTGCCAAGTTAAATCAGGGTTTGCTATATCTTCAGGGATTAGAAATCCTGACCCGAAAGCGGTTGGTGAATTACCCAAAATACTTAATGATTGATAAGAACCTAAGAAACCAGCAGTACCTAAAGACCCAGTACTAAATCGTAACTTTAAAAGACTCAATGCCTCACTATTCTGTAAAAAAGATTCGTTACTTACATTCCATCCTAAAGAAAGTGCTGGAAATACTGCGTATTTTTTATTAGCCCCGAAACGTGAATCACCATCCCTTCTAACTGATGCCGATAGTAAATAACGATTGTCATACGCATAGGCAATTCTTCCAAAAATACCATTTCTTGACTGAGTCGCATCGACGGTGCTTGTATTCACATCTTGAGGACTCAAAAAAGAATAATTAAGAGGCAGACCAAATGGCAAATTCGTTCCGTTTGATGCCATTCCCTTGAAATAGGTATTTACGAATTCCATACCGGCAACCGCAGATACATCATGCTTTTCAGCAATCGTTTTTACATAATTTAAAGTTGTAGTACTCAATACGGTAGATTTCTTAATATTTGAGGTAGACAACTGTGACCTGTCAGAACGTTGTTGACCATCCGTTAATTGTCCATGATATTCGTAGGTTTTGGTATCTTGAATATCCGCTCCAAAAATGGTTTTTATACTTAACCCGTCTAGGATGTCATATTGTAAATACGAACTCGCGTTAGCAAAATACGTTTTTACATATCTTTGTGAATCATTAAACTTTGACCCTACACCTGCATCACCTGTTCCTCCAATACCATTTTGATTTCTACCGTATTGCCAATCGTTAACTACATCACCTGGTTGCAAATCATAGATACTTTGCGGGTCAAGATTGAGAGATGCATCACCTCTATAGTTATCGTCGAATGAATCACTAAGTTGTGATATTGGTTCGCCACGTAACACACTTGCATCGTACACTGATTGTCTATTACGATCCAGTTGCTGAACGAAATCAATTGACGCTTGTGTATGATATACAGGACTAATACTATAGGCTCTTAAAAGATCTCTCATTTCCCATGGTACAATATCTTGATCACCAACAAATCCATTCATACTCAATCCGGCCTTTAACTTGTCACCCAAGATAGCATCTACATTTACACGTCCGTTATATCTCTTATACCCTTGGCCTCTTACTATACCATCAGTTTTTAAATAACCAAGTGAAGCAAAGGCTTTTATATTTTCAGACCCTCCGCTTATACTAACGTCATGGCTAGTTGAACTACCATTATTGAAAATCCAATCTTCCATACTGATAACATCAGGCGCATTTGCGTATGCATCTAGTCTATATTGTAGTAGAGCCGGGTCAGTGTCCGATAGATCATAGGCACTTGTCTGTAAATCTTTAGCCCATTCTCCTGCAGTTTTAAGCATTGGAATATCATTCACATACTTACTTGAGGTGCTTGTATAGGAATTGTAACTAAATTTAGCCTTACCTGATTTTCCTTTTTTGGTGGTTACCAAAATAACACCATTTGCACCCAAAGAACCATAAATAGCAGCTGAAGCAGCATCTTTTAACACCTCTAGGCTTTCAATATCGTTGGGGTTAACCGTTGCTAAATTACCTGAAATCGGGAAGCCATCAACAACAATAAGTGGATCTGAGTCACCGGAAACAGAGGAAGCCGCCCTAATTTGAATTTTTGGAGCTGCACCAGGTTCCCCACTTTGATTTTGAATTCTAACACCAGGTAACTTACCTGCTAATGCATCATCCACACGAGCCACTTGTACAGCGGCAACCTCAGCCCCATCTACTTTTGCCACCGCTCCGGTAAGACTTGATTTTTTGACCGTACCATATCCGATAACAACCACTTCGTCAAGTAATGCGGCATCTTCCGCCATGGTTATATCCAAGGTTTCCTGACCCGTGTAGGGTATCGATTGGGTGACGAAACCGATGTATGAGAACTGGAGTACATCTCCATCATTTACGGTAATCTCATAAAGGCCGTCGAAATCGGTTGCTGTACCAGTGGTGGTGTTGGCAATTATTATGTTTACCCCCGGGATGGTGACGTTGTCGGCATCAACTATGGTGCCCGTTAAAGTAGAACCGTCTTGCGCCATCAATGTGATATTGATTAGGAGCAACGCGATTAACGTAAGTTTCGTTTTAAAATTCATCTCTGATTTAATTAAGTTAGTACTGTCTTTCGGATGCCACGATTACAGCGCATCAATTCTTTGGATACGATACATCCCATCACATCGAAGTTTTCAACCTTCTTAACACATCTTTCTCAACAAACTCAATGAATTTCCCTAATTTTGCAGAAAATGTGTCAATAGCAATATTTACATATTTTGGTATTACTTCCCTTCAGAATGAAGTAATGTTTTTTGAAAAAGGATGGGCGTGCACCCGTCCTTTTTTTTTGGATTTTTTTATGGTTTCATCATCGGGTTATTCTGATTACAGGTCATTTTAGTAAATGTTAATTGGTTTTCCATATTGGTTAACCAGTTTGGTTTACCAAAAATACACTATTAGTTGGTTAAAAAAAATATATGCGCCCAAAAATCCAAATTTTAACATTTAACCGTTCTTAACCACTCATTATCAGGATAGAGAATAGGCTCTTCCTTTCACCAATCGCTAAGAAAAAGCAAGCCCGCCGTTGATATCGATATTTGCCCCTGTGATGAACGAAGTTTCGGAAGAGGCCAAACACGCTACTGTGTTAGCGATTTCGTCTGCTGAGCCTTCGCGGCGAAGTGGGGTCATGCCCGCTACTTTCTCACGAATCTCATCTTTAGTAAACGTATCGTGAAAAGTGGTCGCGATCATGCCAGGACAAAGTGCATTTACCCGAATTCCTTTTGGGCCGACTTCTTTTGACAAACCTCTTGTAAAGGTCATTACGGCCCCTTTTGAAGTTGCATATGCAATAGAACCGCCCCCACCGCCATCTCGGCCGGCCTGGGAGGCAAGATTGATAATCGATGCTCCCGATGACATATAGGGAAGCACGGCTTGGGTTGCCAAAAAGGTAGAATTCAAATTTAATTGGATGACCTTGTTGAAGAAAGTTTCATCCATTTCGGCGATGGTTTTTCTTGCGACCAGACCTCCGGCATTATTGACCAAAATATCGATGTTATTACCAAAGGCCTCTATGGTTGCCTTGACCAAATTATCAACGTCGGCTTTTTGGGTCATATCGCCTTTTACGATGATGCCTTGACCCCCTGCGGCTTCAATCTCTTTCAAGGTCTCTTTTGCATTCGTCTCGTTGTTGTAATAATTGGCTACGACCTTTGCGCCTTCTTTGGCCAGTTTTAACGAAATGGCTCTTCCAATATCTCTTGTGCCGCCGGTTACGATGGCAACTTTTCCTTGTAAATACATAGTTGCTGTTTATTTGAGTTTATATTTCCTCTGTGCGTTCTGTTTTTATTTAGCCATAAAATCTTCCCGAATAGGGCTAAAAACGTCTATCAAAACCCCAGCCTCTTTGCAGATGGCTCCGTGCAATACATGGGGCGGGATATAAAAGGAATCGCCTCCCTTCATAAGCTTGGTTTCATCACCGATAGTAAGTTCAAATTTACCGCTAACCACGTAAGTTACCTGAGAATGATGGTGCTCATGCATTGGCCCAACACCTCCTTTACCGAATTTTACGTTTACCAACATGATTTTATCATCGTAACCCATGATTTGGCGTTGCACGCCCTCGCCAACGGTTTCCCATGCGATTTCATCGCCCATTAAAAATTCTTTACTTGCTCCAAATGTGTCCATAGTTCTGATTATTTAATGTTTATATAGTAATAAGGGCCGGTCCATTTATAGTCCTTATCGTTTATCTTTAATTGATGTTCGCTTGATTGCGACGAATCGTTGTTCGCCAGTATAAACAGTTGTCGATTGCCCTTTATATCCGTAATGGCAACGCCCGTATAATTTTCATCATCGTGAACCGTTTCCAGTTTTGCGATGTTGCTATTTGAATTCACGGCAAACTCCGATACCGGACTGTAATTTCCGTGGGGTTCGATTACCGATACAAAAATGGTATTCTTTGAATTTTTTCTACGGATCATTAAAGCGGCATCCCTTCTGAGATTGAATTCGGGGTCGTTGGCCCCCAACCTCGTAAAGAGCAATTCATCGGAAGGGTCGGTCACTGAAGTCAGCGTATAAAAATTACCACTGCCCAACCACGCAAATTTGATATTGTCAGAAACCGGTTTCCCCTTTCCTTCTAAAAATAAATGTTCGTAGCCATTTTTCTGGCCTAAGGCGCTTAAGGGGGAAGGGGTTTCATATTCGAAATTCTCCTCCATCACTTGTCCCATAAAATAAAAGGGCAGGTCGTATTGATTTTCTTTGTTGGATGTTACTTTTAGAATATCAAGCACAAAAGGTTTTTCAAAGTTTTCATTTTTGATAACCGCCATCGTGCGGTGCATTTCAGTACCGGGATAGGCATTCGATTCCTTGGCACTAATCACTTGAACTTCCGGATTTGACGCATCATAGAAATACAGGTCCGAATGGTGTTTGCTACCGACTTCATATTCGCCGTTAAATTGGGAAGTTTCGTTTTGGGTAATGGTATTATGGGCAATGGTCTGCTTGGCCCAAGTCTTGTTTTCCTTCAAATAGTTGCCCCCACCTTTTTGTTCGATATTGACGAATCGTGCCAGCCCATAGTCTTGCATAATTTCATCGCCTTTTTCGTATAATGAAAAGGAAAGTTTATCGTAATGGCCGTGGCTTAAACCTTGCGCGGCATATTTAAAAACCAACGTCAGGTCTTCGTTGCCATACCGCAGTATTCCGACCCCGCCTTGTTTTCCGTCTGAGCCATCGGTAAGATTGACAGATTTTTTTACAAAGGGTTCGGCTTTTCCATCGCGCACACCTATGGCTACCGCCAGGCCTGAATCGTCAAGTAGTACTTGACCCTGTTTCTCTGCGATACTCAATAACCCCGGATTTCCCCCACCATAATAATAGGCGATATCAACAGCCGTTACCAGTTCACGGGAATAGTACGACATGCCTTTCTGCCCATCGTTCAACGGGAAGAATTCACCATCGGCATCCGAGAGTTCGATCAAGGTGTTTACCGATTTCAGCAATACACTATCCTTATGTTCAAAAATTTTGAGTTCTGGTTTTACGTTGTGCAATCCCTCGGCAAAAATTAAAAAGGGGTACATGGCGTACCTCTGATAATAAGGTCCTTCGGTGTAATAGCCGTCTGGGGAAAAAGGTTCATCAAGGTTGGCTAAAAACCCAGCTTTACCATCGGTATAAATAAGTCCGCCATCATTATCCTTTGCCTTTAAATCTAATTTCGCATCTTTTAAACCGTACAATGCTCGCTGAATAAGCTCTTCATCGCCCATGACAAGGCCAATCATACCCACTGCTGCATTGCCCCAGGTACTGTGATTGTGTACGCGATTGAAAAATTGTGGATTTTCAATCGAGATAAAATCGGCAAAGGGCCTGAAAAGGTTTTTCTCCAATTGATTACGCTCTTTTTTGGATAGCCAATCGTAAATGCAATCATAGGCTTGGCTCACATACACCAGCCAATTGGAGTCGTTCAAGCATTGCCAAAACAATTTTCCCCTGGCATAGGATCTTTCCTGTGGATGTATGGGTAGATCTTTATACATCGCCTCGTATTGGAAAAGCATATCCTTAATATAGACGGCATACTTTTCATCCTGCAAAATCTGGAACAGTACTCCGGCTTTTTGCATGATCAAGAAGTTGCGCTTATGGCGTTCGTGGGTGTATCCACCAGAAAAATCCTTGGGAATAGGCGTTTCGATACCCGATGCGATTTCGGCATCCACTTCCTGCTTAATTGCTTCCAAACTTGAATCAAAAAGCGGTACGTTGCCCAATTCTGTCCTAATTTTTTCGACTCCGGCTTTAGTCAAGATTAAGCTGGGATGGTCTTGGCCAAATATGGACATAGGGGAGAGGCAAAGCTGGATGCAACAAAGTAGTAGTCCTGTTTTACTATATTTTTTTAGTTTCATGTTTTACTGTGATATTACGCCCAGATCCGAGCCATCGGTAGCTTTTCCTTTTAAAGGCGATTCGCTACTAAGTTCATAAGAATCCCCTGAAAATTTTGGGTCAAGATTATATTCGTTTTCCACGGAGTATTTCTGGTCGCCGGTCACCTTCAGTTTTTCCGAATTGCTAAAGTCATTATTCCGTATGTTGACAATAGGCTCGCCGACGACCAAATGCATGTCAATGGCCTTACTATCCTTAAAAATATTATCCTTGATGTCGATTTCCTGCACGCCGTAGAGAGAAATGGACGCATCGTATTTGTTTTTCTGACCAAAACCTACATTATCAAATACGTTATGATCTATTTCTAAAAATGGCCCAAACGTACTTTCGTCTTTTCCGCCTCTATATAAACGTAATGCCGCACCTTGCAAATCCGAAATCACGTTGTTTTTCATTATAAAATACTCCACATTGTAAGCTCCAATATCATCAGTTTCTAAATCTAACGCTGCAATACTACCTGTGATTTTTTTAAACGTTGAATTTTGAATACTAATGGTATCCGCAAATGTGCCTTTAGAAGCTCTTAGCACATCGAAAGAATGGTTAACTGTTAAATCTTTAAACTCGCACTTATCAATAAACAATTTGTAGTTATCGTTCATTGAATTTTTACTTGTACTTATAACGGAATTACCTGCGTAATCTGGTGATTTTGCCCCATCAAATATGATGTTCTCTAGAGATAAACTGCCACCGTTTTGAATTTCGAATGCCATCATTCTTTCAAACAAAATGGTTGCTTTTTCTTTTCCGGCCGTTTTAAATGTAAGTGGATGGTTTATTTTTACTGCTTTGGTCAATAAGTAGGTTCCGCCTTCTTCCAATTCTATAATATCTCCAGCTTCGGATTTTTTTACGATATCATATAACGTGTTAATACCAGCTGCTACCTTATTTGTTTTACCCGAATTTAAAGCTATAGTATTATCTGCTTTAGAATACCAAGTTGTTCCAGTATTTTCTTTCGTTGCAATATTTGGACTTATGGTAACCTTAGTTTTTATTTTATCTGATGTTGGTATTAAGAAACCTTGTTCGTTTTTTACTAACTGAATGTCTGCTTTTATAAAACCTTCCTCAATAGGAGTTTCTAAGTTTTTACCTAAAATATTATCTTTAAACGTAATACCACTAATATCATCATAAACAGTAATGATGTCTTTCTTGTTTTTATTATAAATAATATTCTCTGAAAATTCAGAAGTTTTAGGTGCTTGACTTCTTTCAGCATCTTTCCCAGCACCAAAAAGGATATGATCGCAATTAATAAAAGTATTGTTGTTTACTTTTGATTCAATTACTGGAACGTAGCGATTTGGTGGTGAATTTGGCACTCCATTCATCATTACGAAGGCACCTCTAAAACGATATCCTGTTAAACCAATATGGTAATTATTAATCACTGTTTGTGTTTCGTTAATTACACGAACACCTCCAGTACTTGGTTTTCCATTACCTATAAACACATTACCATCAACTAAGGTTTCATTTCCATGACGCATTGTTAAGGTTCCTGTACATTCGAAAAAGGTGTTGTATTTAAAAGTGTTTTGACAAGATTTGTTTGAAATGATTTCATGTTCGCCATTACATCTATCAAAATAATTAGATTCTACTACCGTTTTAGAATTTTCTAATGCGTGATGACTAGTACCGATTCTTAGAGTTTCTCCTCCATTATTTCCGTAGGTTGGACGAGGCCCAAAATAGTTGTGATCTATTTGGTGATTGTTCTCAATACTCTCTTTTGTGTCTAAGCCAACAATCATAGTTACACCTAAATTCTTTTTTCCTACAATATGATTGTGATCAATACGGTTGTTTTTCCCATAAATGGTTACCCAGTAATCTTGTACTTGGCGTTCAGGATTATTAAAATTGTCGATAACACATTCTGTTAGTCGACTATTATTTGCCATATTTTCTCTATCTTTTCTAAATGAAATAACGGCATTTGTTGGTGTATAGCCGTTTTTAAAGACCAAACCTCTAACTATTAAATGATTACCTGCAATTCTTAAATTGGAAGCCCCTTCTAAAATCACTTTTCCTTTTTCTTCAACAGTAAGTGTAATCGGCTTTTCAGCCGTTCCGTTTGCTTCAAACAAAAGCTCTGAATCCATCCATGTTCCATTTGCAAGGACAATACTATCACCCGGTAGCACTTTTTGAAGGCTTTCTTCAAACTCTGTCACATTTTTTACCGTATCTTTTTGCTGTGCTGTAGCGAAAGAGAAAGCAACGATAATAAAAATCAAAGAAAAAAATTTGTGTAAGTGTCTCATGCTAAATAATTGGTTAACCAAATTGGTTTACCAAAAATACACATATTTTGGAGACTTGCAAATATTTAACATATAAAGCATCGAGAATATCAAAAAATTCACGAGTCATAGTCAAAAACAATAATAGAAAAACATGGGCGGGCAAGCAGAGCGACCATTGATATTTACCCGTTCAAAGGTGGTTAGCAGCAACAATCTAAAATTAAAAACACCGTTAGGATACGTGCACTAAATAAGTTCAAATTGAAAGGTTATTGTTTTTGGCACTACGCTTCAACAAAAAGCCAATGCCGGAGATAATCAGCGCGCAAACCACAAAGATTATCCTGCCCCAGAGCGGGTTGGGAATCAGTCCCATCAGCAGAATACCCGAGCTCATAACCATCACCATGTTGCCCAATTTACGCCTTTGCTGGCCGTCTACTTCGTCTTGCTGGTCATCTGCGATAACGGGTGTTTCTAGTTCTTCGAAAAAGCGATCGGTTTCGAGCTTGTTTTTGTCCTTTGCTTCCCTGTAGAACAATGAAGTTGCCCAGAAAAAACCGGAAGTGATAAACACATGACCAGCAATCGTTAGAATTATATTCATGTCGATAATTTCCCGGTCGGTAAGCGATTCAATACCGAACATTGCCGCACAAACCTCCGCCGTGAACACATTCATAACAAACCAAGAAACGAACAACCCTACTACTATAGTAGCCCAAGGCGCCCACTGCGGTGTTTTCTTCACAATAATTCCTAGTAATAGCGGCACCATCATAGGCATCTGGACCATGGTTGAAACTGACATCATAAGCTCGAATAGACTTAGTTCTTTAAGCGATGCGAAATACAGCGCAGCAGTTATAACCCCTAAACCACTTATAAAGCTGACTAGTTGACTGATTCGCAACAACTTCTTGTCATCATCGGTTTTTTTATTCCTTTTGGCGAGAAAAGGTTGATAGATACTCCGAATAAAGATTCCGGCGTTTTTATTCAGGGCCGAGTCCATAGAAGACATGGAAGCGGCAAAAAGGGCTGCCATCAGTAACCCAACAGTCCCAAGAGGCATGGCATTACGTGCAAACACTAGATATACCGCATCTGCCGCCTTGTTGCCCAGTTGCGAATAGTCTGCTGCGGCATCCGGGTATAGGGTGGCCGCCGCCCAGGGAGGGATAAACCAGATAATAGTTCCCACTCCCATCAGGATCATGGCCAACAAGGCCGCTTTACGGGCGTTGATGGAGTCTTTAGCGTTGAGAAATCGAAATGAATCATGAAGATTCATCATCGTTATAATCTGTTTCGGTAAAAAGAAGATGAAAGTGCCGATTAATATTAAGGGATAGTTCATATTCGGCCCTATGAGAAAACCGCCGGGAAAATTCTCGACTAAATTAACCGGACCTCCAACTTTTACCAATGCCACCACTGCACAGGCTACAGAAACGACGGCCACCACCAAAGTTTGAACAAAATCTGACGCAACAACCCCCCAGGCGCCGGATAGTACCGATACAAAAAGCACGGTCAGACCAATCGAAATAATGGTTATAGAGATATCCGCATCGAAAACGGCACTGGTAAAAACCCCTAGAGCGTTTAGCCAAACACCGGCATTTAGGAAAGAGAATGCGATCAACGCCCAGGCAAAAAACAGCTCATTTCCAGGACCGAACCGCCCTCTTATTGCTTCTGTGGGCGTATCTACCCTCATTTGCCTAAAGCGATGGGCGAAGTATGCCCATCCACAAAAGAAGGCAAAAGTATTGCCGATATACACGGCGCTAATAGCAAAACCGTCGGCGAAGGCTTTACCTGCCGCGCCAGTGAAAGTCACAGCTGAAAATTGCGCCATAAAAGCGGTCGAGCCGACCATCCACCACAACATTCTACCGCCGCCACGAAAATAATCACTGGTAGATTTACTTGCCATTCGTGAAAACACAATACCAATGGCAAGGATTAATATAAAGTAGAGCCCGATAACGAGATAGTCATAAAACATAGTTTGCCTCATTATTGCAGATGACGAACATCTGTCCAGTTGTCATTCTTTCTAATTAAGTCAATGAGTTGCTGGTACAAACTTCCTTCTTTGAAGGATTGGTAAGGAGCAACAGTTTCTCCTTTAATATCTTTTATAAATTCCCTGACCAGGTAATGCCAATTTCGCTCCGTATCACCCTCAATTTTTGGCTGATCGTCTGCAATATCCTGAGGTATTGCCAGCTCTTGCCATGTTTTATTTTCATCCCACAAATACAGCGGTCCCATGCCGTAGTGGCCTTTAATGTAAATTGCGCCCTTGGTGCCATAAAAAACAATATGGTCTTCATTAAACCTGGGGTTTAAGCCACCATGTTTGAACAGAACGGAAACCGGTTTGGTGGCCATTGGACTTTCCAGCTGTGTCAGCACGGTATAGGACCACTCTACATTACTTTCTCCCCATTTAAGCGAGGGGTCGTTCAGGTCTTTGGGAATAAAGTCCCTTCTCGTTTTGAAATTATGCACGCCTTCAACAATTGGTTGCCCATGTCGTCGCGCACCTCTCCGATAATCGACAGGATTTTTTCACCGATTACGGATGTTGCAATGGACATCATGTGGGTAAAGTTATTGTTAAGACGGCCGCCGCCGTCTTCTTTCCGATGCGACCATCCGAAGGGAATATCCCGCTCCAGATTGAAGTGTGATATGCACTCAACCTCTACAGGTTCGCCAATTGCGCCATTTGCCACCAGTTGTTTAGCGTGCATAATATGAGGCATATAGCGGAAGCTAGAGGCGTATGCCGTTTTTACGCCTTCCTTTTTCGCAAGTTCGTACAATTCTAATGCCGACTCACCGCGATCAGTAAGTGGTTTGTCACTAAATACGTGACAACCATACTGGATGGCCTGTATTATGGTTTCATAATGGGCGCCACCTGGGGTCGCAATAGAAACAATATCTGGTTGGCAATCCTTCAATGCCTGTTGCCAATCTGTACCGGAATAGGGAATAGCCATTTTCTTGGCCACTTCACTTACGACACTTGCTGTTCTGCCAACTATGCCTACTACGTCAGCGCCTACGGCCCGAAATGCATCCGTATGGCCTTGTCCTGCAAATCCAGTTCCTGAAATTAGAACTTTTAATTTTCTATCCATTTGTTGCGCTTTTGATTTTTTGTTTCTGCTATTGGTTGCATTTTTACCAATTCCATAAGGTGCCATCTTCTAACCGATTTACAGGAAGGTACGATCGCTTATAGGGGTATTTTTTTGCTGCTTCCTCGTCAAAATCAATGCCCCATCCGGGTTTGTCGTCCATATACAGTAATCCTTCTTTTAATTCAACTTTGTAATGGAACACTTCATTCAGTTCAGGGGTTCCGAAACCGATAAATTCTTGAACGCCGAAATTAGGTGCCCAAAGATTAAAATGCATGTGTGCCATTAAGCAGACGGGCGAAAGGTCCGGAGCTCCGTGTGGTGCCATACGCACATGATATAGTGATGCAAAGTCTGCTAATTTTTTCAGGGGGGTTAATCCACCGCCATGGGTGACGGCAGTTCGTACATAATCTATCCATTGGTTTTGTATTATCTCTTTGGCATCCCAAAGGGTGTTGAATTTTTCTCCCGTAGCCAATGGGGTATCGGTATGTTCCCTAATGACTTTATAACCTTCGGCATTTTCTGTAGTCACGGCATCCTCTATAAAAAGAAGACTATACGGTTCCAATAGTTTGCACAATCGTGATGCCTCGATAGGGGTCAATCTGCTATGTACATCGTGGCAAAGCGCTACTTCATAGCCAAATTTCTCCCTGGCCTGTTTAAAGAGTTCGGGAATAAAATTCATGTATCTGACGGTCGACCACTCTTGTTCTGGCGGTAGGGGCCTATTGCCCTGTAGTTCATAATAGTTTTTTTTGCCCTCCATGGTACCGTACGTACCCTTCGTATTGGGAATAGTGCACTGTAAGCGTACAGCTTTGTACCCCTCTTTTATCATAGTGCCCAGGTTTTTCAAGACTTCTTCTATGGTTTCCCCATTGGCATGACCGAACACCGTAACTCCTTTTCTACTTTTTCCGCCGAGTAGTTGATAGACCGGCATATGGGCAAGCTTTCCCTTGATATCCCAAAGCGCCATATCTATAGCACCAATAGCAGCCATACTCACAGCACCATTTTGCCAGTAGGCTCCTTTGTATAGGTAATTCCAAATATCCTCGATTTGATGGGCATCCTTTCCTAGAAGACAGGGAACTATATGTTCCTCCAAATAGGTTACTACCGCCATTTCCCTTCCGTTAAGCGTGGCATCTCCTAGTCCGTAAGTTCCCTCTTCCGTTATAATCTTAAGGGTAACGAAATTGCGACCTGGGCAGCAAACATAAACTTTTATGTCCTTTATTTTCATCTGTGTATCTCTTGTAAATCCAAATAGCTTCTTTTAATTTCTTCCAAAATTTGCCGCTAGTAGTGTTGTTCATTCTTCTGAATGCCAACCTAACGAATATCATTGGCAGGAATTAGCTGCGATAACCATTTATTCATAAAATGAAATCCTATTTGGTATTTCTATACCTAAGCCAGCTGCGGAAATCACTCTTCACTAGGCAATGTACCTGGGCCTACCGTCGCTGCTGCAAACCAAACCTCGGTATAGCTTCCATTTGCATATTGTTTGGCAATATCTCCTTCGTAAACATCTGCTCCGCTACTCCAAACTATATTTTCTTCTGGAGATTTTCCATTGGTTTGATTGTAGGCACCTTGTTTGAAATACTGAATTTCACCGGCATAGGCATTTTCGCGTTCAACGCCGTCACGGCCTATCGCTGCGTATAAGGTCGTTATTTGTTGAGGGATGTCCTTAGTTGTTGTAAATTCCGATTTCAGTAGGTTCTTTATGAATCTTACCGTTTCGTGACCTTCACTTTTAAAAGTAAGATACATGATACCTTTGTAAACATTTATTTCATAGCTAAATTCCTCTCCTAATTCAATACCATCATTTGGTTCTTCGGGATAGGATGTTGCATCCGATCCAACAACGGACATATCGTCTCCCCAAACGGCGGTTGAATAGTCCCATCTTTTTGAATTATCGCCTGCGGTGTTGATTTCATAGTTCCAAAAGACAGATCCTTTTTTGTGATCTGGGAATTTCTTGTAAAATATTTTTATAGGTTCGTTTTCGTGTCCCTCATCACTATGAATCTGGCCAACCACTACCGAGTAGGATGCTGCAACCCTTGCATCACCAGACATTGAAACATGCATTACTTTTAAGGTTCCTGTTAATTTGCCACCAGTTTCAGGTATCCAATGTGCTTTTTGGCCTAATTCTGTCCGTGTATTGCTCGAAGTTCTTGAGGTAACTCCGGAGTTAGGGGTTTTATATACTACCCAATCCGTTTTCCCATCATTTTCAACAAAAAAGAAATCATCCTTTTTATAATTTACCAAGTCTTCAACATGCGTTCCATCCCCCAAAAGAATTTTCCATTCGTCCATAAATGGTAGTACATCACTTGGATTAATAATGGTTTCGGTGTCTGTGTCTTTTGAATCTTCAGTATCCGCCTTTTTAGCTTTGTTAAAGCAACTACTAATCATCAATGCAAGGCCAATTATTAAAAGCGGTTGGAATATTGATGTCATTGTTTTGGTATTCATAGTATTCGTTTTTTGTTTAGTTCTGCTTGAATTGAAAGATGTGGAATCCTATTAATACGAACATCACCTTCTTATTGCACCAGAAGTATCCCCTTCCATTAAACTTTGTACGTTTTCTAAAGACACCATATTTACATCCCCTGGAACCGTATGTTTTAAGGCACAAGCGGCGGAAGCAAAATCCAAAGCCTGTTCATCGTCATAATGCAATAGCCCATAAATGAGGCCAGCGGCAAAGGCATCCCCTGTACCGACACGGTCTATAATGTGGGTAATGTTCAGCATATCGGTTTTAATGTACTCTTTTCCGTTCCAAATTTTCCCCTGAATTTGGTTGTGGGATGCACTTATAGTTCTTCTGGTTTTTTTGACCACTTTCTTGATATTGGGAAAAAGGTTGATGAGCTCCATGGCCAAAGTCTGAAATTTATCTTCTGGTTGACCTAGCTCGAACATTTCGCGAATACCACGACTACTGGTAATCACCACGTCGCAATGTTCCACCAAAGAGGGGATAACCTCTTGCATGGTTTTCCCATACTTCCACATATTGCTGCGTGAATTAATGTCACCCGAAACCGGTATCCCTAATTTATTCGCTGTTTTAATGGCATTTAGACAGCATTGGTAGGCGCCTTCCGAAATGGCCGGAGTTATCCCTGTCCAATGGAACCAATCGGCGTCTTTGAGCACAACTTCCCAATTTACCATGGAAGGCTCGATTAAGGAGAAAGAAGACCCTTCCCTTTCGTAAATGACCTCACTGGGCCTATGCACCGCGCCTTTTTCAAGAAAATACTTGCCCATCATGTCATCGCCATAAACAACATGTTCGGTGCTCAACCAATGTTTACGTAAAAATTGTGTGGCCGCCTTGCCAAGGGCGTTATCGGGAAATCGGGTCACATGGGCGGCTTTCATGCCCAAATAGGCGCATGAAATGGCTACATTCGCCTCGCCCCCACCATAAACAAGTTCGAAGGAGGAAGCCTGAGAAAATTTCTCATAACCCGGGGGAGACAAACGCATCATAACTTCTCCAAATGTTACTACTTTCTTAGCCATATTATAGGTCTTATTTTTAGTTGGATCGTATGCCCATATTGCGATTAATCATTTTTATCGTTACTCGATGGTTTGTGCGTTTTTAGCCATTCTTGTCCCTCTTTGGTTAGAAAGAAATCCATCCACATATAGTTCATTTTTTTGTTTTCGTCGACAGTTACCCAATGGCTGGAACCGATTGGAATATGCAATAGGGAATATGCTTTAAGCTCGGTCGAAGCGCCGTCGGCATGTACCGTAATGTCATTATCGGTAAGTCCTAAGAAAAGTTGATCTAGCATAGGGTGTTCATGCGCCCCAACCTTATCTGGACCTTTGGCTTCCACTGTTCCAAGAGAAACGCGGGGAACTATATCGGCAGGCAATACCGTTCGACTCACGGTATTCGGACTTTTGATTTTTTCGGTATAAGGCTCGCTATCTACGAACCGGGTAAAAAAGAGGTCGTACTTGTTTTCTTCCGGGAAATTCTTCAGGTCCTCGATGTCTTGCCGCGACAATTTTTTGGTAAACTGCAAGAAATGTAATTCTTCACCATCGGAAACCTTAAGCTGTACTTGGCGAATTTCGTTCATGGGAATCGCAATCGATTCCGGCGTGAGGCTGCGCGTTATCGAATCAGCATGAATCGTTCCGTTACCGCTAACGAACAAGAACAGATTTACATTCCCGTCCGTCAGCGTGATGGTTTGCTCGGTCGGTCCTTTGTAGCCTATGTGCTCGATTTTTGTGTCGGCAATTTCACCTGTAAGTAATTCTTCACTAAATATTTTCGTGCCTGACGGTACTTGCATCTGTAAATCCTGAACAACAATTTTTGGCGGACTTGAACATGACATTGCGATTAGGACCAAGGCGAAATACATCATAATAACTTTACATCCGCCCCGTAAGAAATGAGTTATTTTTAGCTTAACATGGGAGAACACGCCTTGGTCAAATGTTGACATTTTGGCGTTGTAGAAACCTTTTTGATAGTTATCGTGTCTAAGCATAATTTCTAGTACATTAGTTTTAGTGGAAGGTTTTGTTCCACAATCAATTCCCCTGAGTTTATTATTTCGTTATTCGAATAGGTATTATTTTTTGCCCCCCAAAGTCGGGCAATAAATTTTACCGGGTTGTCAATAAATTTGTTTCGGGATAGATCTACATTGACGATACCATAGGTATTGAGCAAAATTCCATCTTCGGTTGCAGCGCCACAATTTATGAAGCTGCTGTTGGTCACTACCAAATTACCGCCCACCGTAGATTCGTCATAGCCTCCCCTGTAGTAGTCGATTACATTCTGATCGACGCCCTCGAATCGGCAGTTGTCGATAAATATGTTTTCGGCATTGTATTCACCACGGTCATCGGTTTCTTCGGACAGCTCCAGACCGTTTGTACAGTTTTTAATGAGGGTGGATTTCAATTTGATGTACTCGGAGAAAGAATATTTATACGCTTTGAGCACATAGTCAAAATCGGATATTTCACAATCTACCAACGTCAGATTATAAAGGCTGGACATGTTACTCTGCAAACTGGCAAACGCATATTGTTTCTTTGCCCCCTTAAGGTTGATGCCTTTTAGGGTAAGCTGTCCCTTGGGGTTCATTTCAAATGCGGGGGTTTTTGTCGCGCCCTCATAATGAATGGTAATTTTCTTATTGGTATCAGCAGATTGTATGGTTAGCCTTTTGTCGATTTTCAATGACGTTTTCATCTTGTAGCGATTTGAAGTCAATACTATTGTGTCGCCACCTTTTGCCTCTTGAACCGCACTAGTCAGTTCGGCCACTGAACTGACTGAATAGGTCTTAGATGTATTTTCTTCAGAAGATTTAGGGGCGTACCAGTCAGGACCATACTGAGATAAATCCATGATATTCGGCTTTTTGGTCGGCATGCCAACGATAGCTCCAACTGAATTTTTGTCTGCCCGGGAATTTCCAAAGAGGTCGGTTGCAATCTGATCAAATTCGAAACCGCTATAGAGATCTACATCAGAGAGGTCACTTGCCGGTACCAGAATATATTCCTCCAGTTCGGTAAGTGAAAAATCCTTCTTCTCAAGCCCTGTAACCCCTTCGAATGGGACGCCTTGATTGTTTATCACATTGCTTTTGAACTTGATTCCATCCAATGAATCATGAGCAACAATGGGCTGCTTATCACCCTTGTCATTATAAATAAGGTTGTTGGCCACTATAGTACGAATAGGTTTGGCCGATCTGATTTCTGAGAGGGGAAGAATATCTTTTTTATCCACATTCGTCCCGACTCCAAACTGCCAAGGCGAATTGCAGTTAATCCATGAATTGTAAGCGACCACAACATCTGTTACCTGTAAATACCTATTGAGCGGTGATTTTGGAATACCGTTCATCACGGCAAGTGGACTTCTAAAAGTCTTCCCTTTTAGGT
>RCMY010000291.1_pt1 | contig 47455 bp, 37 predicted proteins | sample 2041341 | NCBI WGS metagenome assembly RCMY01 (sample SAMN09708234, study PRJNA481090) | Marine sediment metagenome, whole genome shotgun sequencing project.
GGTGCCGGTGGCCAGGCTCGAGGCCGGTCGGTCTGCGGTGGGACACGGCTGAGAGTCGCCAACGAGGCGGTCTCGGCTGCACCATCTGAAGGTTCGCGCCGGGCAATTCCTCGAGTGGCCGTGCGTAAAGAGCACGAGCGCCGGTCGGCTGATCATCCGGCTTGTCCAGCCGACCGGCCAGTGGGACTGCGACAGTCCGTTCGTATCCGAATGTGCCCGTGATGACTTGACACGGACACAACCAAAGCGCAGAATGTCTGCATGGGTCCGCAATAGCGCGGGTTCGGAACTTGACAAGGGCGTCTACGAGAGGTGTTGTGACATGTCCCTACCGGACGCGAAGCAGAACAAGAACCTGGAAGGCACGAGCGTCCGAGCCCGTGTGCAGAAGTTCGGCGGGTATCTCGCCGGCATGATCATGCCGAACATCGGCGCCTTCATCGCCTGGGGCCTGCTCACCGCCCTTTTCATCCCGAAGGGTTGGCTGCCCAACGAGACCCTGGCCGCTCTCGTCGGCCCCACCATCGTCTACCTACTGCCCATCCTCATCGGCTACACCGGTGGCCGCATGGTGCACGGTCAGCGGGGCGCCGTCATCGGTGGCCTCGCCACGATGGGCGCCATCGTGGTCAACACTGACATCCCAATGTTCCTCGGCGCTATGGTCATGGGCCCGCTCGCCGCCTTCGTGCTGAAGAAGTTCGACCAAGCCATCGACGGCAAAGTGAAGACCGGCTTCGAGATGCTGGTGGACAACTTCTCACTCGGCATCATCGGCATGATCATGGCCATTCTGGGCCGTCTGGGAATCGGCCCCATCATCGAGGTCCTCATCAATGTCATGAGTGCAGGCGTCGAATTCCTCGTCGAGGCATCGTTGCTGCCGCTGGTTTCCATCGTCATTGAGCCCGCCAAGGTGCTGTTCCTCAACAACGCCATCAACCACGGCGTGCTGTCCGGACTCGGCGTCGCCGACGCCGCTGAGGCAGGCAAGTCGATCATCTTCATGCTGGAGTCCAACCCCGGCCCGGGCCTTGGCCTGCTGCTCGCCTACGCCCTCTTCGGCCCCCTCAAACTCCGGGGCGCCACCTGGGGCGCCATCGTGATCCACTTCTTCGGCGGCATCCACGAAATCTACTTCCCCTACATCCTCATGAAGCCACGCATGATCCTGGCCACCATCGCTGGCGGCATGACGGGCGTCGCGACGGCACTGGTATTCGACGCCGGGCTGGTCGCCCCGGCATCTCCCGGCAGCATCCTTGCCTGGATCGCCGTATCACCCCGTGGTGAACTGCTGGGCGTGCTCGCGTCGGTTGCCGCTGCAGCAGTCGTCTCCTTCGTGGTCGCTTCCCTATTGTTCGGGTTTGGCCGCGGCAAGGACATCGCCGATGACGTGACCGTGCCCACCGCACATGATCAGGTACTCAAGGAAACCAGCGGAACAGCCGCTCCCACAGCCGCTCCCACAGCCGCAGTCGCAGCGGCCACTGCTACCGCCACCGCCACTCGCTCCATCCTCGGCAGCGACGTGAAGAAGCTCATCATCGCCTGCGACGCCGGTATGGGTTCCAGCGTCATGGTGGCCGGCGCAATGAAGAAGAAACTCGCACCGTACGGCGTCACCGTCGTCCACTCCCCCGTGAATGAGATTTCCGCAGACGCGGATCTCATCATGACCCAGTCCGGTCTCGCGCCCCGCGTCCGGGCCGTTGCCCCCGACACCGTCATCGTCACCTTCGAACAATTCGTCGGTGACCCAGCTTTCGCCCGCGTCGAGAACGCCATCAAGAACGGAGAGACCATTGAATGACAACGTGTTGTCCCGCGACTCCATCCGCCTCGGTTTGACCGCCGCAGACAAGGATGATGCCATCCGCCAGTGCGGCACAGCCCTGCTGGAGGCAGGCGCCATCCAAGCCCCCTACGCCGAAGCCATGTTCGCCAGGGAGAAGGAAGTCTCCACCTACCTGGGTGAGGGCTTCGCCATCCCCCACGGCACCAACGAATCCCGACAGTGGATCAACCGGGCCGCCCTGGGCTTCCTACAGTTCCCAGACGGCGTGGACTGGGGCGGCGAAACCGTCTACGTAGCCATCCCAATCGCCAGCAACTCCGACGAACACGTCGGCATCCTGGGCGCACTCGCCGAAGTACTGATGGACCCCGACGCCGCCGAGAAACTACGCACCACCACCAGCGTCGACGAAATCATCTCCCTACTGTCCGACATTGGAGAAGAGGAATAATGCTCGCACTGCGCTTCTACGCCCCTGGAGACCTGCGACTCGAGGATGTACCGGAGCCCGTCTGCGGCCCGGATGAAGTCAAGATCCGCGTCAAGAACTGCTCAACTTGTGGCACCGACGTAAAGATCCGCAACAACGGCCACCAGAACCTGACGCCGCCGCGCATCATCGGCCATGAAATCGCCGGCGAAGTGGTGGAGGTGGGCCAAGATGTTGTCGGTGATTGGAAGGACGGTGACCGAGTTCAGGTCATCGCCGCAGTCCCGTGCGGCGACTGCCACGAGTGCAAGAAGGGCTGGATGGCCGTCTGCCAGAACCAGACCTCGGTGGGGTACCAGTACGACGGCGGCTTCGCCGAGTACATGATCGTGCCTCGCGAAGTGCTGAAGGTGGATGGGCTCAACAGGATTCCTGAGGGTGTCGGATTCGACGAAGCGTCCGCCGCTGAGCCCTTCGCCTGTGCCATCAACGCCCAGGAACAGCTCGGCATCGAGGAGGGCGACGATGTGGTCATCTTCGGCGCCGGCCCCATCGGCTGCATGCACGTGCGGATCGCACGTGGGGTCCACAAGGCGGGACGCATCATCCTCGTCGACGTCAATGAGCAACGCCTCCAGATGTCCGCCGACGCCGTACACCCGGAGATCGTCATCAACGCCTCCGAGGTGGACGTCGTCGAGAAGGTCATGGAACTGACCGATGGTCGAGGCGCGGACGTCATCATCACGGCGACGCCCGCCAACATCACCCAGGAGCAGGCTGTCGCCATGGCGGCCCGCAACGGTCGCATCAGCTTCTTCGGTGGCCTGCCCAAGACCAATCCGACCATCACTCTCGATTCCAACGTGGTGCACTATCGCCAGCTCCACATCCATGGCGCCAACGGCTCCGCCCCGGAGCACAACAAGCGGGCCTTGGCCTACATTGCTTCCGGCGAGGTGCCCGTGAAGGACCTCATCACCCGGCGCATCCCGCTGGCTGATGTGATGGACGCCTTCGGCATCGTGGAACGCGGTGAGGCCATCAAGGTCACCATCGAAACCAACTGAGGCAGGATCAACTCATGAGCAGCAACGTAGCCCCCGCCACCCGCACCCTGTACGCACCGCAGCGCCATGATGAAATCGTGGCTGCTGCCCAGCTGGATGGCCGGGTCGAGGTGAACTCACTGGCAGTTCAGCTGGGCGTCACCCCCGAGACCATTCGACGCGACCTTGCCGCGCTCGAGCGGCACGGCAGGATCCGGCGGGTGCACGGGGGCGCGTTGCCTGTCATGGAACTGGAACAGGAGCCGTCACTTCTCGACCGCCTGGGCCACCATTCCGATGCCAAGGAACGCATTGCGGCGCGTGCACTCCAGGAGTTGCCGTCGCGGGGAACCATCCTGCTGGACTCCGGGACGACGACTCTGGCCATGGCCAAAGCCCTGCCCGCCTCGGCAGAGCTGGAGGTGGTGACCAACTCCGTTGCCATCGCCGCCGTACTGGCCGATCACGAGAATCTCACCGTCCATATGCTCGGCGGTACCATTCGCAAACGCACCGGCGCCTGCGTCGGTCAGTGGGCATCTGACGCACTGGTCTGGATGTGCATAGACGTGGCCTTCATCGGTTCCAACGGGTTCAGTCTGAGGCGGGGCATGACCACGCCCGACGAGGCGGAGGCAATCGTCAAAAGGGCCATGGTCACCAGCGCGCGGCGTCCCATCGTGGTGGCGGACTCGTCGAAGGCGGGCCAAGAACGTCTCCACCGCTTCGCAGAGATCGAGGAGATTGCCCTGCTTGTCACCGACACTGGACTGGACGATGAGACAAGCAACGCGTTGGATGCTGCAGGAATGGAGGTGATCCGAACATGATCATCACTGTCACACCCAACCCCAGCATCGATCGCACGGTCGCGGTTGAGCAGCTTCACATGGGCGAGATCAACAGGGCGCTGTCCAGCCGGGTGGACCCCGGGGGCAAGGGCGTCAACGTCTCAAGGGCGCTGTGCGCCAACGGGGCGGACACCTTGGCCATACTGCCTCTCGGGGGCCCCGACGGCCGATTGCTCGCTGCATTGCTGGATCATGCTGGGGTGCAGCACCGCGAAGTCGCTCTCGCAGGAACAACCCGGACCAACGTCGCCATCGTGGATCCCAGTGGGACCACCACCAAGGTCAACGAACTCGGGCCGACGATGAGCACGGCGGAGCTCGAGGCCTTGCGAACATCAATCCTGTCCTCCAGCAGCGAGACCGATTGGCTGGCGCTGTGCGGCAGCCTCCCTCCGGGGGCACCCCCCACATGGTTCGCCGACATCATCGCTACCCACCGGGGCAGGGTCGCCGTCGATGCCTCCGGCAGCGGCTTCCTCCAGGCGGTGGCCGCCGGACCGGACCTCATCAAGCCCAATCACGAGGAGTTGGAGGAACTGGTCGGGCGAGAACTGCCCACACTCGCCGATGTTCTGGAAGCCGCCAACTCCGTGGTGGCGGGGGGTGTCGCCATGGTGGTCGTCAGTCTCGGCTCCGACGGCGCCCTTGCGGTGACCGCCGACGGGCACTGGTTTGCCACGGCTGCTGTGACCGCTCCTTTGTCCACCGTCGGGGCCGGCGACTGTCTACTGGCGGGGCTGCTGCACGCCCTCCAGCGCGGCGCAGACCCCCAGACGGCGATCGCCTCGGCAGTTGCATGGGGATCCGCCGCGGTGTCGCTGCCCGGCAGCCGGGTGCCGGAACCAAAGGACATCGCCTCCATCACCGTCTCCACGGATCTACCTGATCTGAGAACCCCAATCACCCACTGACCATCCATTCACAAGCAATTCCCTCGTCACCGTCGACCAAAGGAAAGAAGAAAATGTCATCACGTACCGCAACCATCGCCTCTTCGGTGGGGCTGCATGCCCGCCCCGCCGCCTTGTTCGTCAAGAAGGTCACCGCCACAGGCATGCCTGTCACCATCGGCAAGGAGGGCGGCAAGACCGTCAACGCTGCATCGATGCTGGCTGTCATGGCGTTGGGCGTCAAGTTCGGCGAAGAGGTCGTACTGAGTGCTGAGGGAGTGGGCTCCGACGAGGTCCTGGCTGATCTTGTCGCGTTCCTCGAGATCGATCACGACGCGAAGGAGTGAGCGACATGACAACAATTACAGGATTGGGAGTCAGTGGCGGCTCTGCCGTCGGTGTCGTGGCTCTGTGCGCCCTGCCCGCACCTTTGCCTGACGAGGCTGCTTCCACTGACCCGGCCGCCGATCTCACCCGTGTGGGCGACGCCCTGGAGACGGTGGCTTCAAAGTTTGACGCCACGGCCGCCACGCTGAGCGGTGATGCGGCTGAGATGATCGCCGCAGCTGCCGGGATCGCCCGCGACCCCGGCCTGCTGGATGCCGTCACAGAGAACCTGAACACCATGGGTCCCGCCCATGCCCTCCATGAGGCGGTGGCAGGTTATGCCGTCCAGTTCGAGGAGCTTGGCGGATACTTCGCTGAGCGTGTCACTGACCTGCTGGATGTGGGTGCCCGCGCCGAGGCGCTGCTGTTGGGGCGTCCCATGCCGGGTGTCCCCGAGTTGTCCGAGCCCAGTGTGGTCATCGCCCACGATCTGGCCCCGGCCGATACTGCGGTGATGGATCCGGCGATGGTGGTGGGTATCGTCACCGAAGCGGGTGGCCGTACCAGCCACACGGCCATTCTCGCCTCGCAACGCGGGATCCCCGCGATCGTGCAGGCCAAGGGGGCCCTCGACCTGGCCGACGGCATCCGCGTCGGTATCGACGGCGACACCGGTGAACTCACCCTTGACCCCGACGACGCCTGGCTGGCAGCCAAGGCGGAGAAGCAGCGGGCCAGGGAACGTATCTCTGAGCGCAGCGGCCCCGGACAAACCTCCGATGGGCATCCGGTGATGTTGTTGGCCAACATCGGCAACGTCGCAGATGCCGAACTCGCGGGCGCGGCCGACGTCGAGGGGGTAGGGCTGTTCCGCACCGAATTCCTGCACCTGTCGGCCACCACTGCCCCGACCGTCGCGGAACAGTCTGATGAGTACATCCGCGTGCTGAGACCGTTCGGGAATCGCCCCGTCACGGTCCGCACCCTGGATGCCGGAGCGGACAAGCCACTCGCTTTTGCTGATCTCGGCCCGGAGCCCAACCCGGCTCTGGGACGTCGCGGCCTGAGGCTCATGGTCGAGCGGGAAGATCTCCTCAGAGATCAACTCGCTGCCCTGGCCATGGCCGCCGCCGATACCGGCGCAATGGTCAAGGTGATGGCCCCGATGGTCGCCACCACACAGGAGGCCGCCTGGTTCACCGACCGCGCCCACACCGCCGGACTACCGGTGGCCGGTGTGATGATCGAGGTACCCGCCGCCGCACTGCGCGCCCACCACGTACTGAAGGTCACTGACTTTGCCAGCATCGGCACCAACGATCTGGCCCAGTACACGATGGCCGCAGACCGCATGGTCGGAGAACTCTCGGACCTACTCGACCCGTGGCAGCCGGCTGTCCTGGACGTGGTCGCTGCCGCCTGCGACGGCGGCCGGCAAGTGGGCAAACCCGTCGGCGTCTGCGGGGAATCAGCTGGCGATCCCCTCATGGCACTCGTCCTGACCGGTTTGGGCGTCACCAGCCTATCCATGTCGGTCCAACGCGTCCCCATGGTCCGGTGGGCACTGTCCCAACACACGGCCGCCGAATGTGTTCACCTCGCGGAACTGGCACGGGAAGCGGATTCCGCGCACGCTGCACTGGAGGCAGTCCGCGCGGCCGCCTCGACGGAGCTCACTGACTTGCTGTGAGCGATCGTGATGCCTATGTCACGGTTTCGCATCTGTTCAAAAAATCACTCATTTTTTCTTGCAAATGATGCAATTCTGTACAACACCACGCTTGACCAAGAATTCTTCAACCTTCGGAGGTCCACATGTCTCGTCCCAACTTCTTCCCTGACACCGGAATTCCGCGGTCTGTCGCCGGCATGTCGGCCTCGCGGCGGACCTTCCTGCGCGGCTCTCTCGCTGGCGCGGCTCTCCTGGGTTCATCCTCCCTCCTGGCGGCGTGTGGAGACGACGCTGGAAGCGGTGACGCCACGGGCGGCGCAGACGCTTCGAAGCCTGTGAAGTTCGGTATGAACGAGGCCTCGGGTGCGGGCCCGGCCTACGACCGGCTGGCCAACATGGCCATGGCCTACGCCACGGCCACGGGCGTCGAGGTCAACCGCAACGAGGTGGACCACAACACGTTCCAGGAGAACATCAATACCTACCTCCAGGGCAACCCCGACGACGTCTTCACCTGGTTCGCTGGCTACCGCATGAACCAGTTCGCCGAGTCGGGGCTGATCACCGATGTCAGCGACCTCTGGCCGATCGACGGGCTCAACGACAGCTTCAAGTCGGCGGCCACCGCCGCCGACGGCAAGCAGTACTTCGTGCCCAAGGACTACTACCCCTGGGCTGTGTTCTACAAGAAGTCGGTCTTCGAGCAGAACGGCTACGAGGCTCCCGGCACGCTGGACGAGCTGACCGCCCTCATGACGAAGATGCAGGGCAACGACATGGTGCCCTTCGCCTTCGCCGACAAGGACGGCTGGCCGGCCATGGGTACCTTCGACATCCTGAACATGCGCATCAACGGCTTCGACTTCCACATGAGCCTCATGGCTGGCGAAGAGGCATGGGACTCCTCCGAGGTCAAGCAGGTGTTCGACACGTGGAAGGGGCTGCTGCCCTACCACCAGGCCGATCCCCTGGGGCGGACCTGGCAGGAGGCTGCCACCTCGCTCAGCAAGGGCGAAGCCGGCATGTACCTCCTCGGCACGTTCGTGGTCGACGCCATCCCCGATGACGAGGCGGACCTGGACTTCTTCACGTTCCCGGAGCTGGACTCCTCGATCGGCGCAGATGCGCTTGACGCCCCGATCGACGGTTTCTGCCTGGCGGCAGCCGGCAGCAATGCGGCGGGCGGCAAGGAGATGATGAAGTGGCTGGGCTCCGCCGAGGCGGCTGATGCGGCGAACACGGACACCACACCGATGATTGCGGCCAATGAGGGCGCCGACAACGCCAACTACACGGACCTGCAGAAGAAGTCGGCGGAGGTGGTGGGCGCAGCAGCCAACATCGCCCAGTTCCTCGACCGCGACACCCGCTCCGATTTCGCCTCCACTGTGATTCTCCCGTCGCTGCAGAGGTTCCTCAGCGACCCCACGGACATCGACGGCGTGACCAAGAGCATCCAGGAGCAGAAGGTCTCCATCTTCGGCAGCTGACCCGTTTCGACTCAACGACGAAAGGAGAAATGGATGGCGACAAAAGAGATGGATTTCAAAGAAGTGACACCGCCGGCGGTCGCCCGCAAGAAACGCAGTATGCCGACCGGGGACCGGCTTGTCGTGGCTGCCATGGTGGTCGTACCGAGCCTGTTCGTGGTGGGACTCGTCTGGGTACCGGCGTTCTTGTCGGTGGTGCTGTCCTTCGGCAGGTGGAATGGCATCGGCCCGGTCGGCAACATCGAGTGGGTCGGCAGCAAGAACTACTCCGACATCTCCACGATCTACCCGCCGTTCTGGCCGGCGATCCAGCACAACTTGATCTGGCTGGCGTTCCTGTTCTTCATCCCCACCCTGCTGGGGGTGTTCCTGGCGGTGATTCTGGACCGGGGCATGAAGTTCAGTCGCTTCTACCAGACCGCGTTCTACATGCCCGTGGTCCTGTCGATGGCGCTGGTGGGCTTCATCTGGCAGCTGTTCTACTCTCGTGACCAGGGCCTGATCAACCAGGTCTTCGGTTCACAGGTGGACTGGTACGGCGATGCGAGCGTCAACTTGTGGGCGGTGCTCATAGCCACCGCGTGGCGGCACACCGGCTACATCATGTTGATCTATTTGGCCGGGCTCAAAGGCGTCGACCCGAGCCTACGGGAGGCCGCCGCCGTCGACGGGGCCTCGGAGCGGCAGACATTCTTCAAAATCGTCTTCCCGGTGATGCGGCCGATCAACATGATCGTGCTGGTCATCGTGGTGATCGAGTCGCTTCGGGCCTTCGACCTGGTCTGGGTGGTCAATCGTGGCACCAACGGGTTGGAGATCCTCGCAGCCCTGGTTTCCCAGAATGTGGTCGGCGAGGCCGCGCGCTACGGCTTCGGCTCGGCCCTGGCGGTCATCATGATGCTGATCTCGTCGGTGTTCATCATCATGTACCTGCGCATCGTCTTCAAAGGGGAACGCCAATGAGCTCAGCAGTGGACACCAAACCCGGGAGGCGGGTCAAGAAGGAAAAGGCCGAGTCCGGGGCACTCAACCAACCCCGGGGACGGGTCGCCACGATCGCCATGGCAATCCTGGCACTGGCCTGGATGTTCCCGCTGATCTGGGCGGTCCTCAACTCGTTCCGCAACTACACCTACACCCAGGCCAATGGCTACCTCTCCTTCGGGGGTTGGACGTTGGACAACTACGTCACAGTCTGGGAGAACGCCAACCTGGGCAAGTACTTCATCAACTCCGTCATCATCACGGTGCCGGCGGTCATCCTGACGCTGTTCCTGTCATCCCTGGCGGCCTTCGTACTCGCCCGGTTCAGCTTCAAGTTGAACCTCACCATGTTGGCCGTCTTCCTGGCCGCCAACCTGCTGCCCCCTCAGGCCCTGCTGGTGCCGATCTTCCGGATGTACCGGGCGGTTCCACTGCCGGAGTTCATGAGTGACTCCGGTCAGCTCTTGGGCAGCTTCTGGGGGTTGATCGCCATCAACGTCGCCTTCCAGATGGGGTTCTGCACCTTCGTGCTGAGCAACTACATGAAGACGCTGCCGCACGAGATCTACGAGTCTGCCGAGGTCGACGGGGCCAACGTCTGGCTTCAGTACTGGCAGCTCACCATGCCGCTGGTGCGGCCTGCTCTGGCCGCACTGGCCACGCTGCAGGTCACCTGGATCTACAACGAGTTCTTCTGGGCCACCGTCCTCTTGGGTGGGCAGGGGGACAAGTTCCCGATCACCAGTGCACTGAACAACCTCAAGGGCCAGTTCTTCACCGATTACAACCTGCTCTCTGCAGGTTCCGTGCTCGTTGCACTCCCAGTGCTCATCGTCTTCTTCGTTCTGCAGAAGCAGTTCGTGGCCGGACTGACGCTGGGCGCTACGAAGGGCTGAGCAGCCCAGCAGACTCGATACTTTTGAAAACGGGGCCCGCGGCTCAATGGTGGAAAGAACCATCGTGCCGTGGGCCCTGTTGACGTCGTCGCTCAGACGGATTCTTCAACCCAGTAGAGGACGACCTGTTCGGGATTGACCACGGGGTGTGTCACCCCGACCGTGGAGAGGACACGGCCTGTGACCTCGATGCCGGTGATGTCGCCGATCGTTTCACCGGCCTGTGCCACGTTGGTGTCCTTTGCTGCAAGACCGTCGACGCCCCACCAAGGTGGTGGAATCAGCCCGGGCAGGGCGCCCCCGGGGACAACGGGTCGTACACGGTAGCGACGATTGGGGTCCAGCCCCGGAAGACGGACGCGTCCCAGCATGCTGGCCACGGAGCGGCCCACGGAGGCAAAGGAATAGAGGGCGGAGCGCTTGTCCTGGGCAACCACGCCGTGACCGATCAGGGACTCGTCCGCAAAGTCGAGCCGCACCATGTCGCCGCCGTGCAGGAGCGTCCGGTGCTCCTTGTGGAAGGAGATCCAGTTCCGCAGTTCGGTCAGTTGTGACTCGGTGGCCTGGCGGAGATCCCACTCGATGCCCAGGTGGCCAAAGATGGCGGAGGCAGCCCGGAATCCGAGCGTGTGCGAGCGGCCGGTGGTGTGGGACACGTCCGAGGCGATGTGGGCTCCCATCAGTTCCGGCGGGATCAGCTGGGTGGTCCAGCGATGCATCAACTGGCGCTCCTGCGGGTCGATGCAGTCCGAGGTCCACACGCGGTCCGTGCGTTGCAGCACCTCCAGATCAATGCGTGCTCCGCCGGAGGAGCATGACTCAATCTCCAGCGCAGGGAAGGCCACCCTGATCTCGTCCAGCAACCGGTAAAAGGCAAGGGTCTGGGCCCGCACGCCGGGACGCCCCGTGATCTGGTTACCCGCCTCGACGAGATCCCGGTTGTGGTCCCACTTGATGTAGGCGATGTCATACTCCCGCAGCAGCGCCATGATGGCGTCGCGTATGTGGGCATAGCAATCGGGGATCGCCAGGTTCAGTACCTGTTGGTACCGGCTCTCGACCGGCCACCGCGAAGGATCGGCAGCCATGACCCATTCCGGATGGGCTCTTGCCACCTCCGAATCAGGGTTGACCATCTCGGGCTCGAACCACAGTCCGAACTGCATCCCCAGACCTGTCACTTTTTCGATGAGCGGTGACAGACCCTGGGGCCAGACGACGTCCGAGACCCACCAGTCGCCCAGGCCGGAGTGCTCGTCGCGACGGCTCGAGAACCATCCATCGTCCAGCACGAAGCGCTCCACGCCAACAGATGCCGCGAGTGTGGCCAGGTCGAGCAGCGGGGCGCTCGAGTGGTTGAAGTACACGGCCTCCCACACGTTGAGGGTCACCGGACGATCGGAGGTGGGGTGGGTGTCGCGAGAGCGAAGGAAAGCATGGAAGCGTCGGGCCACAGCGTCCAGCCCATTTCCGAAGGAGCCGTAGATCCAGGGTGACTCATACGTCTCGTTGGCGCCCAGCACGACCTCCCCGGGCAGGATCAGTTCGCCGCCGCCGATGACCTGTTCTCCGCTCGACAACTTCTCCGCATAGTGGACGTGATTCCCGCTCCAGGCGGTGTGGACGGCCCACACCTCCCCGCTGCTGAAACCGAACCCGGGAACACCTGCGTGCAGGATGTAGGCAGAGTCGGCGCCCGTGCGGCCCCTCCTGTTCTCTCGCAGATGTGTTCCCAATGTGAAGTCGTGTCTCTGGGGCACCCGTTCGCGCGCCCATCGTCCACCGAAATCCAATATTTCGTCGGCGATTTGCGGAACCGGGAGCGTGATGTCCAACCCGTCCACTTGGTAGGGGGTCGACGCCAGGTTCGTCACGGTGGCCCGGGTACGGATCGCGCCTCCGTGCAACATCTCGATCGTCTGTGAAAGCGCCAGTTCCGAGATCTCATCCAATGCCTCGATCCGGACCACCGCCTCCCCCGTCTCCAGGACCCCGCCCGCGTGGGGCACGCCGTCGACCATGATCGAGTGCGTGGTGAAGCGGTGAGACCAGGCCCGTCCCTGCCGTGAGCCTCGGAGGCCCGGACGCCCCATCCAGCCGGTCCATTGCTCCACGAGCATGGCCGCGCGTACCGGAAGGTCCACCTGGTTGAGGCCCGTCGGGTTCACGGAGGCAAGGTTGAGGCTGGCGACGTCGTCCCCCGAGAGGGAACCGATGTCAGCGCCCCAGTGCAGAACCGCCGGCAACTGACCGGTCGAGATGTCAAGCACGAGGCTGACGTCGTCGCTGCGCATCACGATGGAACTGGTGTCTGTCTGCATGAATCGACCTTTCAGATGGTGCCGGGGTGGCAGCCGCAGGATGTACGGATGACCAGATCAACGTCGAACATGTGGTGACTCGGGGGCAATGAGCGGTCATGGACGAGTTCCAGTGCCTTTTCGGCCATGGCCACAACCGGTTGCCGGGCTGAGGTGAGGGGCGGCCACGTCCAACTGCCGGACTGTGTGCCGTCAAAGGAGACCACGGGGCAGTCACGGACCACGTCGACACCAGCCTCGTGAAGGGCATGGAGCACTCCAACCGCCTGGGCATCGGAACTCACAAAGATGCCCTCAGGTGTGGGTGAACCGGTGAGGAGCTTCTTGGTGGCGCGATAACCACCGGCCGAGGTCCAGTCATCAACGGCGACGGGCCCGCGGGGCAGCCCCGCCTCCCGTAGTGCCGTCTCCCAACCAAGTTCCCGGGGATCCGGGGTGGCGAAGCCTTCGGCTCCGACGATCAGGCCCACGACGCGGCGCCCGTGCTCACGGATGAGGTGACCCACCGCAGACACTGCTCCGCCCAGTGCGTCGGGGCCAATCGTGTGTTGACCCGGGATGGGGGCCGGGCAGTCAAGCAGCACCAACGGCGTGTTGTCAATTGGCCGGGGAACCGAGGGGCTGTCGCGGCGAAAGGAGCTGACCAACAGGAGTCCGTCCACACGGCGTCCGAGCAGGTCGGCCACCAGTTTGTCCTCAAGATCCGGATCCCCGTGTGAATCGGACACGAGCATGCGCTGCCCGTGTGCAGCGGCCGCGGCCTCGATGGCAAGAGTCAACTCGGTGAAGAAGGGGTTCATGCTGTCGATCAGGACGAGTCCCAGGGTCTGATTGCTCCCGCTCTTCAGGGCGCGTGCGGTGAGGTTCGGCTGGTAACGGAGGACGTGCATCGCATCCCGCACTTTTGCTGCGGTCTCTGCCGCCACAGGTCTCGGACCACCGTTGACCACATAGCTGACCACCGCTGTGCTCACGCCGGCATACCGCGCCACATCGGCACGAGTGACGTTGCGAGACGGGATCGACATTGACTCTCCTCGTTGTATGCCAACGACATCGTTGACAGAGTCTCACTCTACCCGAGTAGATATCAAAAGTGCAATCCGTACACTCGCGCCTGAAAACTCTTGCTATGGTTTATCTACTCGTGTAGATTCGACACATGTTGCCAACGAAGGCAACTCAGATCCAAAGGAGGATGAGCCATGACAGACACTTACTGGCTCGTGTCGCTGTTCCTGCTGTTCATGATCGTCGTGGCCCTGATCACGTGGTGGAAGGTGCGCGGCAGCAACTTCGATACAAGTGACGGCTACTTTCTTGCGGGACGTTCACTGTCGGGCTGGGTGATCGCCGGCTCATTGCTCATGACCAACCTGCAGGCCTCAAACTTCGTTGGCATGTCGGCCAACGCCTACGACGCGAACATGGCGGTCATGGGCTACGAGGTCGGCTCCGGGCTCACGCTGATTCTTGTGGCGCTGTTCCTGGTGCCCCGCTACCTGAAGCAGGGCATCACCACGATCCCTGACTTCATCGAGAGCCGATTCGGGGAAGGCACACGCAACCTCGTCACTGGGCTGTTCCTCCTGCTCTACGTCGTCAACCTGGTGCCGGTGACCCTCTACGCCGGCGCCGTGGCACTGTCCGGCATGTTCAATGTCCCCGAGATGTTTGGCATCTCCCAGTTCGCATCCGTCGTGATCTTCGTATGGGTGATCGGTGTCGTCGGGGGGGCCTACGCCGTCTTCGGCGGCCTCAAGGCAGTATGCATCTCCGACTCCATCAACGGCGTCGCCCTGATCTTCGGGGGACTGGCCGTACCGGTCCTGGGTTTTTGGTATCTCGGTTCCACCAACGGCGGTGGCTTCTCGGCCGGCATGGACACCTTCCTGCACACAGCTCCAGAGAAGTTCAACGCCATCGGCAGCTTCGACGACCCGAACCTCCCCATTACAGCCGCGCTGACGGGGCTCGTGCTGGTGAACCTGTACTACTGGGGAACCGACCAGTCCGTGATCCAGCGGGCGTTGGGGGCGCGGAACCTGGCCCAGGGCCAGAAGGGTGTTCTCATCGCAGGGCTCCTGAAGGTTCTCACCCCCTTCATGCTCATCGTCCCCGGTGTCATGGCTGCACAAGCCATGATCAAGGTTCCACAAGGTCAGACGTCGGACTCCATCTATCCACTCTTCACCGCTGAAGTACTGCCGGTACCGTTGCTCGCCTTCGTCGCCGCGGCACTCATGGGTGCCATCCTCTCCACTTTCAACTCCGTGCTGAACTCCGCGTCCACCTTGTTCGCCACCAACGTCTACAAGCCGTTCTTCAAGGGCCAGAAGACCGAGCTGCAGATCGTGAAGTCGGGAAAGTGGTTCGCGATCGCCATCGGCCTCGCCGGGCTCCTCGCCTCGCCGTTCCTGATGTACACCGGAACCGGCCTGTTCACGTGGTTGCAGAAGGTCAACGGTTTCTTCAATGTCCCCATCTTCACCATCATCTTCCTGGGCTACGTCACCAAACGTGTCTCGTCGAAGGCCGCGAACGTGGGTCTGGTGTTCTTCGTGGTGCTCTACGGGCTGTCGCAGACCGTGTTTTCCGCTCAGATGGCGGCCTGGCACCTGCACTTCATGCACATCTCGGCCATCCTGTTCGTCATCACCTCCGGTCTGATCCTGGCGCTCGGGAAGCTGTGGCCCCGGGACACGGACTATGTATTGCCCACCTCCAATGTGGTGGAGATGACTCCATGGGCTCACCGCTTCGGCATGGGCGGCTTCGTCGTCGGCGCAATGCTGTCGATGTATGTGGTGTTCTCCAACTTCGGTCTCGCGTCCGGGAACGGACTCTCACCCCTGGCCATCGCCGCCATCGCGACCCTGGTGGTGGGCGGCAGTGGCGTGGGATTCTGGGCTGACCGTCGCTGGCCCGCCGAAGCCCCTGCGTCGCCGGAGGAAACCGAGGCGGCGCTCGCCTCCCGCTGAACCGATGACGAGGAAGCCGCTCGTTGTGCCGCATCACATCGGCCCAGCGGGCGGCACCACTTCCGCCCCGGGTACCGTAGGAGGAAGAACCCCACCTTTTGTCATCGTCGATTCGAAGGTCTCATGAACAATGCCGTCCCGCGCAGCCACCATCGCCTCGCCCATCGGGCTCCACGCCCGCCCCGCGACTGAGTTCAGCCGTAAGGTCAGTGCCTCCGGCATCCCCATCACCGTGGGGCGCATTGGTGGCAACACTGTCAACGGCGCCTCCGTGCTGGCCGTCATGATGTTGGGAATCAGATGCGGTGAAGAGGTCGTCCTCAGTACAGAGCATCCTGGTTCAGAGAAGGTGCTCGACGATCTCGTCGCCTTCCTTGAGGTGGACCATCATTTGCCCACCGCACCTCTGGGACCGATGCGCCCAACCTCAGATCCTGTCTGAGTGCACTTACAACTGCCCGCGGACCAGCATCGAACGTGGTGATCCGTCACCACACCAGCGGACGCCGCACAAGCGCGCTTGTAGTTACGACGGACGACAACAACCGCCACGAAACCGGGCGACTCCGATCAGCTCTGCCAATGTGGCGACGGCTGCAGATCAGCTGGCGTAGCGCAGGCTGATCCCGGGGTGGGTGTGGGCGGACTCGTCCCTTTTAGCGTGAAACGGTGGTGCAACCGGGGTACTCGGTCTGGGTCGATCTGGCGTGGCGGCGTAAACCAGGGCAGGCCCGAGACCGGGTCCATGAAAATCTGCCACTGACCGCTGGCCGACATGCCCTGGTCCGGTTCGACGAGGCGGTGGTGGTGCGGGCAGAGCAGAAACCAGGTTCGCCAAAGAGGTTGTGCCACCCACCCACCACGGCCGGTTGTGGTGGTTGTGGTGTGATTTGGGGGAAGCATCCGCAAGACTCTCATCGAATCGGCAGAAGGCGTCCGTCGTGGGGCACTCCGTCTCCCCTGTCAGACTGCTGCGGTGGCCACGGACCCTGCGTCGCGCTGTGCGACCCGCGGACGCGACCGGCGCATCGGTGTCAACGAAGCATCTCTGCTGGCAGACTCATCAGCATGTCCGAACTGCGAGAGCCGCACCCCGTGACTGGCGAGCTTTTCTGCTCCCCGGTGCCCCCGGGGACAGGCTGGCCCGGTGACCCTGCGACGGCCGCCACACCCGTCGCATACTCCGGATTCGACGTCTCGGAGCTGGCTGCGTCAGCGCCGGACCTCGATGAGCTGAACGCCCGCGCCACCGTGTGCCGGGCCTGTCCGCGGTTGGTCCAGTGGCGGGAGTCGGTGGCAACCACGGGCCGGCGTGCTTCGTTCACCGATCAGCCGTACTGGGGCCGTCCCGTGGCCTCCTTCGGCGACCCGGACGCCGAGGTGCTGATCGTGGGGTTGGCTCCGGCCGCGAACGGCGCCAACCGGACGGGCCGCATGTTCACGGGGGACCGCTCGGGTGACTGGCTGTATGCCGGGCTGTTCCGCGCCGGCTACGCCTCGCAGCCCACGTCGGTGGACGCGGGCGACGGCATGCAACTCACGGGCACCCGTATCGCTGCCGCCGTTCGGTGTGCCCCTCCTGCGAACAAGCCGTCCACCACTGAGAAGGCGGCATGCGCGCCCTGGCTGGATCGGGAGCTGGAGCTCACCGAGCCGCGGCTTCGTTCGATTCTGGCGCTTGGTCTGATCGGTTGGGACGCAGCAATCAGGGCCGCGCGCCGTCGAGGCTGGCATGTCCCCTCCCCCAAACCAAAGTTCACCCATGGCGCCGAGGCCACTCTCACTACGACCGCCGGACGCACAGTCCGGCTCGTGGGGAGCTATCACGTCAGCCAGCAGAACACGTTCACGGGCAAGCTGACCGAGTCGATGTTCGACGAGGTCCTCGCAAGGCTATGACCCGTTGTGCGGAACGCCCACACCGGAAAGGACGCAAACCCGGCTGGCACTCGGCCCGTGACGGCGCCACAGGCTTGGGGTCCTTGCTCAACGCAGGGCAGCAAGCGCCTCGTCGACCACCTCTTGAGTGGTGGGCCGCACCAGGCGGTTCACCTCCACACCGTCAACGAGGAAGACCAGGGTGGGCCACAGCTTGACTGCGAACGACCTACCCAGGGGCCGTCCCGGGCCGTCCTCAACCTTGATGTGGCGGAGCTGGGGAGCACTTGCCATCGCCGCTGCGACGTGGGGTTCGGAACGCGCGCAATGGCCACACCAGTTGGTGCCGAACTGCAGGACGGTGGCGCCTGGCAACGAGTCGACGTCGGCGCGTTCCGGCTGGTCCGTGAGGTAACCCAATTCCATGTCCCCAGAGTACGCAGTCCGGGAGCCCAGCGACCACAGAGCATTCACCTTCCACGCCTGGACAGTCGGAGACGTAACATGAGGGCAACCGAGAACTAAGGAGTGTCAATGACCGACCGTCTGAAGGAACTCAGCGAAGCCGGGGTGTCGATCTGGCTGGATGATTTCTCGCGGGAACGCCTGACCTCGGGCAGCCTGCAGGAATTGATCGATGAGTCGCACGTGGTGGGGGTCACCACGAACCCGAGCATTTTCGGCAAAGCGATGTCGTCGGGGGATGCCTACACCGACCAACTTCGTGAGTTGAAGGCATCCGGCAAGGAGCTCTCCGACATCGTCCGGACGCTGACCACCGACGACGTTCGCGCCGCCTGCGACCTTTTCACCGGCATCTACGACGCCACCGATGGTGTGGACGGTCGCGTCTCCATCGAGGTGGAGCCGCAGCTGGCGCACGAGACACAGCCGACCATCGACCAAGCCCACCAGTTGCATGACCTGGTGGACCGACGCAACGTGCACGTGAAGATCCCCGCCACCAAGGAGGGGCTGCCCGCCATCACGGCCGCGCTCGCTGCCGGGATCGACATCAACGTCACGCTGATCTTCTCCGTGGAGCGCTACGCCGAGGTGGTGGACGCGTGGCTGGCCGGGCTCGAGCAGGCTCACGCCAACGGCCTCAACCTTGCGGACATCCACTCTGTTGCCTCATTGTTCGTCTCGCGCACCGACGTCGAGGTGGACAAACGCCTCGATGCCCTCGACACCCCGGAATCCCGTGAGTTGAAGGGCAAGTCCGCGCTTGCCGTCGCAAGACTGTGCAACGAGGCGTTCGAGCAAGCGCTCTCCACGCAGCGGTGGGAGACGCTCGCCAGCCACGGCGCGCTCCCGCAGCGGCCTCTGTGGGCATCCACGGGCACAAAGGACCCCAGCTACAAGGACACCCTCTACATCGAAGAACTCATCACCCGGGACACGGTCAACACCATGCCGGAGAAGACCATGCAGGCGTTCGCCGATCACGGCGTGGTCCGCGGCGACACCATCGTCGGCACTTACGACACCTCCCGCCAGATCCTGGACGCCCTCGAGGCCGCAGGCGTGGACATGGCGGACGTGTTCGCGGTGCTGGAGCGCGAAGGTGTCAGCAAGTTCAACGACGCGTGGGAAGAGCTGATGACAACGCTGCAGGAACAGCTCGACAAGCTCTGATGCCTTGAGCCGCTCCGCGTCCGCCCAGAACTCGACTGGCGGACGCGGACCGGTAAGATCACCTGTCGTGACTGACCAGACTGCAGCCCCGAGTGATTCCGAGCAGACCGCCATCCGCAAGGAGAAGCGCGCACGCATCCTTGCCGACGGCGGACAGGCCTACCCTGCCGATCTCACCCGCTCCCACACGCTCCGACAGATCCGCAGCACGTGGGGTCATTTGGAGGCGGGCGAGGAAACCCAGGACAAGGTCGTCATCGGCGGACGCGTCGTGTTCATCCGCAACACTGGCAAGCTCTGCTTTGCCACGTTCCAGGACGGCTTCACCCCCGACGACAACGGTGAACGACTGCAGGTGATGCTGTCGCTCGCCGAGGTGGGCGAAGAGGCGCTGGCCGCCTGGAAGGCCGACGTGGATCTGGGCGATCACGTGTGGGTCAGCGGCCGTGTGATCTGCTCGAAGCGCGGCGAACTGTCCGTCATGGCCTCCGAATGGCGCATGGCCAGCAAAACCCTTCGACCGCTCCCCGCACTCCACAAGGACCTCTCGGAGGAGTCCCGTGTGCGGCGGCGCTACGTCGATCTCATCGCCCGCGACGATGCCCGCACCATGCTGCGCCTTCGCTCAGCAATCACTCGTGCGGTAAGGGACACTCTCTACGGCCAGGGTTTCCTCGAAGTTGAGACCCCCGTTCTCCAGCTGATCCACGGTGGAGCGGCCGCCCGGCCGTTCAAGACGCACCTCAACGCTTTCAGCACGGACATGACGCTTCGCATCGCCCTCGAACTACACCTCAAACGCGCGATGGTGGGTGGTGCCGACCGGATCTTCGAGATTGGACGGGTGTTCCGCAACGAAGGCATCGACTCCACACATTCCGCCGAATTCACCATGCTCGAGGCCTACCAGAGCTGGGGCGATCAGGTCACCGTCGCGCGCCTGACGCAGGACCTCGTGGTTGCGGCTGCCGACGCTGCTGGATCGCGTCAGATTGACACCCCTCACGGCACGATCGATCTCGATGGCGAGTGGCCCTGGCTCTCCGTGTTCCCCGCGTTGTCAGAGGAGGTTGGGGAAGACCTGAACGTCCACACCAACGCCGCGGTTCTGCACCGGATCGCAGAGTTCAGAGGAGTGGAGTTCGATCCGGCTTGGGCTGCCGACAAGATGATCATGGAACTGTTCGGCGAACTGGTGGAGCCGAAACTTCTGCAGCCCACGTTCGTGTACGACTACCCATCCATTGCCCAGCCCCTGGCGCGTCGCCATCGCTCAGAAGAAGGCAAGGTGGAGGCCTGGGACCTGATCATAGGAGGAATGGAGTTGGGTACCGGCTACACCGAGCTCGTCGATCCGGTGATCCAGCGGGAAGTTCTGATGGCGCAGTCGATCAAGGCCGCCACCGGCGACCATGAAGCAATGCAGTTCGATCAGGATTTCGTTGAGGCGCTGGAGCACGGCGTGCCACCGCTCGGCGGCCTTGGGTTGGGGATGGATCGTCTTCTGATGCTTCTCACCGGGGTGGGTATCCGAGAGACCATCTTGTTCCCCCTCCTGCGCCCCCAGGGCTGAGCCCAAATTGAACCCTTCCCCCACGTCGGAGCGCCAACACCACTCGCCGGTGATGTGTTGTGAGGTCCGCGTTCTGGTGGACCGGCTGGCACCACGAGCCATCGCTGACGACCTGTCCAGCTGACAGGCCCACTTGTCAAAGCTCGTCAGTTCACATTATGCTGAAATGAAACCGGTTACATGGCCACAGGGAGGTGGAAGTGAATCGAACAATGCTCGCAGTGGGAGCCCTCATCATCGTCACGATGGCGTGGGGATCAACGTTCTTCGTCATCAAGGACGCCCTTGACGGCATCAGCACGCCCGACTTCCTCGCTGCACGATTCACCATCGCTGCACTCCCGCTGATCGCCGTGTCCTGGCGGCGTCTGTTGCGTCTCTCCTGGCGACAGTGGCGCACTGGTCTGGGGCTGGGGGTCATCTACGGAGTCGGTCAACTCGTTCAAACTGAAGGTCTGCGCCACACCGACGCTTCCGTGTCCGGATTCATCACGGGAACCTACGTCATCATCACGCCCTTGCTCTTGTGGCTCATCTTCCGCCGCTCCGTCTCATCGCGCACTTGGATCTGTGTGGGTTTGGCTGCCATCGGGTTGGCGGTCCTGAGCCTTACTGGCATGGCGGCCGGCGGGATCGGGGAACTACTCACCCTGGCGGGGGCAGCGCTCTACGCGCTGCACATTGTGTTCCTGGACCGCTCCACAGATCGTATGGATGCACTGTCGCTCACCACACTCCAACTGATCGGAGTCGCCGCGACGTGCAGCCTCGTCTCGTTGCCCCAGAGCCATGGCGGTCTCCCGGACGCCGCGGCCTGGGGGGCCATCCTCTACACAGCGGTTGTTGCCGGCGCGCTCACGATGCTCCTTCAGACGTGGGCACAGGGCCACCTCTCCCCCACCAAGGTGGCCGTCATCATGACCCTGGAGCCCGTTTTCGCCACCGCATTCGCTGTCGCTCTGGGCGGGGAGACCCTGACCGGGCGGCTGCTCGTCGGCGGGTCCTTGATATTGGCCGCCACCATGATCGGAGTTCTTGCCCGAGACAAAAAGCACCTACCGACGCACCACCCCACTGAACACGACGAACCGGATGATCGGGCACGTCCGATACCCACCGAATTCGTTAGAACCGCCCGCACCAACCAAAACCGCTGAACAATAATGTCCACGTCATCAACGAAGATCGACCGAAAAGAGACAACCATGGCAATCACCATCACCCGACGTCAGTTCGGCTTCCTCGCCGGGGCGGCCGTCGCCGCCTCCGGCCTGACCGCCTGTAGTGGCAGCGGCTCCGGAGGTGGGCAAGGCAAGGTCGTGTGGTCCACGTGGGGCTCTCCCGAGGATCTCAAGAGCTACGACAAGTTCCAGGCAGCCTTCATGGAGAAGCACCCGGACGTTGAGCTTGTGTTTCAGCCCACCCCCTCCTACTCCGAATACCACTCAAAGCTTCTGACGCAACTGTCGTCGAGCACCGCACCCGATGTCTTCTACATCGGTGATGACCGTGTCGCGTCCGTCATCCGCAACAACGTGCTTATGCCCATCGGCGACAAGCTGTCCGACACGACGATCAGCGAGGACGACTTCGCCGCCAACGTGCTCGACATCGGCCGGTGGGAGGGCGACTTGTACGCACTGCCCAACGACGTCAATCCGGACACCCTGTGGTACGACAAGCAGGCCCTCGAAGCCGCCGGCATCACCGACGACCCCGCGGAGCTGGCCGAGAACGACCAATGGACGGTCGAAGCCTTCTTCGACATGACTGCCAAGCTGGCAGCTGCCGGCCTCACCGGAGCCGTCTACTGGAACTACTGGGCCACCCATGACGGCTTCATGACGGCCCAGGGCGGCAAGGTCTACGACGACCAGGGCAAGTACGTCGCCCACCAGGACCAGGCGAGCATCACCGCCATGGAGGAATACGCCAAGCGCTTTCAGACGGGCGAGCTGAAGCTGGCAGACCTGCTGCCCGAAGGCGCCGGATCGGACACGCTCCTGGTCACCCACAAGCTCGGGTTCCTCGCCGCGGGCCGTTACACCATCGGCGCCATCCGCGGCGCTGGCGTCGATGAGACCCTCTATGACATCGTCCGCTGGCCCAGCATCGACGGCACTGCCAAGCCCACGGGGGTCGCGGCGTCATACCTGGCCATCAACGCCAAGACCGCCGACCCGGAGGCTGCACTGAAGTTCTTCTCATCCTTCCTCGACGCCGACGGGCAGAAGCTTCGGCTGGAAGGCGCCGGCAACGCCGTGCCGTCCATCAAGGGCGCCGACAACATCGTCCTGGACGAGGGGTATCCGGCACATGCCCAGACCATGCTGGACATGCGGGACATGGGATATTCCAACTTCGCGACAGAGGCTGCCGTCCCGGACCTGTCCAATCAGATCTCCGTGGAGTACATGCAGCCGCTGTATGAGGGCAAGTCCGACGCGAAGTCCACGCTCGAGGCCATCGCGCAGCTCGTCGAGGAAAAGACAGCCTGATGTCCGCCACTGCTGTCCGACGCACGGCGGAGGGGACCTCTCCTCCGCCTCGCAAGACGTGGCGCAACAAGGACCGGCGTTGGGGCATGATCTTCGTCGCACCCCAGGCCATCGGCATGCTGGTATTCACCATCGTCCCGTTCATTTTCGCCTTCATCCTGGCCTTCACCGAGTGGAATGGCTTCGGGATGCCCAATTATGTTGGCCTGGACAACTTCAAGGACCAGCTGACGAGCCCCCTGCTCGGCAAGTCCATCATCAACACCCTGATCATCGCGGTTGTCACAGTCCCCATTGGCCTGTTCCTCTCCATCCTCGTGGCCACTGCCTTGAACAAGATCAAGGGCCGCCCGTTCTACATGGTGTTGTTCTTCGCACCCGTGGTGACCAGCCTCGTTGCCATCGCGTTGATCTGGCAGCAGATCCTGCGTCCCGACGGCGTGCTGTCAGACTTCCTGAGCCGCACCTTCGGCCTGCCGACGATCGACTGGCTGGGCGACCCACGACTCGCCCTGGCTGCCGTCTGCATGGTCACAATCTGGTCCAGCCTCGGTCTCAACGTGGTCATCTTCATGGCCGGTTTGCAGAACGTGTCGCCAGCGGTCCTGGAAGCCGCCGAGATCGATGGGGCCGGAATCTTCAGCCGGTTCTTCAAGGTGATCCTGCCGTTGCTCTCACCGATCATCTTCTACCAGTCCGTGGTGGCGTTCATCAGCTCACTACAGACCTTCGACCTCGTCTTCATCCTCGTGAAGAACGCCGGCCCCGACAATGCAACGCGAACCATCGTCTACCACATCTATGATCTCGGCTTCGCGAAGTCGCAGTTCGGAATTTCCAGTGCCGCATCCATCATTCTGCTCCTGCTTACGCTGCTCATCACGGCAGCACAATTCGCAGCGCAGAAGCGATTCGTTCACTACGAGGGATGAGCGACATGACAACCACACTTGACCCGTCGCCCGTCGAGAGCAAGCCCGCGGGCGCTCCAGCCGAGAACAAGACCCCGGCGCGAAAGATTTTTGGCACCGGCGCCAAGCACCTCATCATTCTCGTCGGCGGCCTGCTCATGGTTGCACCCTTCATCTGGATGCTGCTGACGTCCTTCAAAGGTCTGCCACAACTCCTCCAGGATCCTCTCAGCCTGCTGCCGGAACCCTGGGTCTTCACCAACTTCGCTGATGCCTGGCAGGCGCTGCCGTTCGGGCGCGCCTACTTCAACAGCATCTACATCACCGTCCTCATCGTGGCTGGCACCCTGTTCACCACCACGCTGGCTGCCTACGGGTTCGCCCGCATTCCCTTCAAAGGCTCCAGAGCACTGTTCGTGGTGTTCCTGGCGATGCAGATGGTACCCAAGCAGGTCACCCTCGTGCCGTTCTACTTCCTGATGGCACAGATTGGTTGGATCGACTCCCACTTGGCGATCATCGTTCCGGCCATCATGGTGAATCCGTTCGGCGTGTTCCTGGCTCGGCAGTTCATCATGTCCGTGCCGATCGAGCTCGAGGAAGCCGCAATGATCGACGGCGCCTCCCGGTGGAGGATCTATTGGCAGGTGATCATCCCGACCATCCGACCGGGGCTGGGCGCACTGGCCATCATTACGGCGTTGGACGCATGGAACAGCTTCCTGTTGCCACTGATCCTGCTGAACTCGACCGAGCTGTTCACCGTCCCGTTGCTGCTGTCTCAATTCCAGGGACAGTACGGGGGTATGAACTACGGCTTGGTCATGGCCGCCACCGCCCTGTCCGTGATCCCGATGCTCGTGGCCTTCCTCGTCGGTCAGCGCCAGATCATCAACTCGCTGGCCACATCGGGCCTCGGAGGTCGCTGATGAGTGAACCCTCCCACCAGAAGCTCCCCGTGCTGGACCTCGGTGCCATCCCCTACACGGTGCACTACTCCCGGCTGTTCGTACGCTCCGACGGCAGCCGCCTCACGGTGTACCGAGCCGCCTACGAACGGTCGCTGGACAGCAGCGTTGTCGTCGGGTCCCTCCAGTTGAAGGGCTCGGACGGTGAGGTCCTGCAAGTGGTGCACGCCACGCCCCTCGGCATCGAGTTCGGCGGCGGGGTGTCAATGGTGGTGACCGGGGAAGACACCGTCCACATCGGCACCTTCACAGCGGGGATGCGGATGGAAGCGGACCTCTGTCTGCCCGCTCTGGAAGCCGAGCTGACCACCGAGCGGCTCGTCGTCCCCGACGGCGCCACCATCGTGGAGTTCGATGGGCACACCCACATCGAGCTTGCGAGCGGCGGAGACATCTCAATTGCCTGCGCCGGATCTCTACCGAATCCCGTGGCACACGAAGAAGTGAGGGCCACGACATCCGCGGGGGTGAGGGCGTGGCTCGGCCGGTGCCCCACGGTTGCCGATGAGTGGCAGCCGATCGTGAGGCTCTGCTGGTGGGTGCTCGGGGTCAACACCCTGGAGCTTGGCGGCGCCGTCATCGGTCGCGCCGTCGTCCCATCGAAAATCGGTTACGTGGGACTGTGGCAGTGGGACGCCTACTTCATAGCCATCGGACTGCGACACGGTGACCCCGAACTCGCCGCGGAGCAGCTGCGCATCGCGCTGTCCCATCCGCAGGCATCCGGCCAGTTGCCGGACGTCGTCCACGAGGACGGTGTGCTGGCCTCCAGTGACGATCTCCCGCCAGGGGATCTGGAGACGCTGAGGGCAATGGGCGCTCCCAGTCTCCGCAACACCCGGATTCCACTGACCAAGCCACCACTGACGGCACTCGCGGTCGAACTTGTCGCGCAGCAATCCGGCAAGACTCTCGTCGATGAGTTCATCGACACGATTCTGGCTTCCCAGAACTGGTGGTACGAGGAGTCTGATCCCCACGGGAACGGCACTCCGAGCTACCTGCACCCCTACTCCTCCGGACTCGATGATTCACCCATCTTTGACCATGACGCCATCGTCACCTCCCCCGATCTGACCGCCTATCTGATCCTGCAGGATCGCATTTTGGCACGCTGGCTGTTGCAGCGTGACCGTGCGGTGGAGGCCGCCCATTGTTCCCAACGCGCTGACGACGCACTGGCCACCCTCTCAGCGCGATGGGAGCCTCGGCGCGGGTTCTTCCCCAGCCTCGGCGATACGGGTCAAGCACTGAACACCGATGCGGTCGTCGGACTGATGCCCCTGCTTGCCGATGGTTTGCCAGACGACCTGGCCACCGCCCTGGTGGCAGCCACCACGGATCCCGCACGGTACGGCACTGCCCATCGACTCCCCACTGTGGCGGCCGACGATCCCACATTCTCGCCTGAGAGGATGTGGCGCGGCCCAGTTTGGGTGAACATCAACTGGCTCGTGGCGCATGGCATGCATCAACAGGGATTCCATGAAGAGGCCGACGCTCTGGAGCGGGACACCCTCCAGATGGCAACCCTCAGCGGTGGACCGCATGAATACTTCAACCCGCTGGACGCCAGCAAGCCTCCCACATCCACCACATGTTTCGGCTGGTCCTCGGCCTTGCTCGTGGACATGGCCGTCCGCCTGTCCAAAGCTGGCTGAGCCAGCCGATCAGCACCAGGCGGCGCCTGGATTGCCGGCACAAGAGCCGAGAGCTTCAGTGCTTGTCGCGGGGTTCAGTCGTGGGTCTTGCGTTTGACGAGCCCACCTCCCAGTTGGACGCGAGCGCTGACGGCGGATTCGGTGAGACCCTGCGCTGGATGGCGGGAATCTGAGTAGTGGCGTTGATCGCCGATGACACAGGACCCGCCCCTCCGATCAGGAGGAGCGGGTCCATGTCATCGTCTACTAGACCAGCGGGATGTCAGCCGGCTCCGGCTGCTCTCCACGCTCGATCGCCTCAGCGCTGGGCTCCAGTTCGTCGGCCGCCAACGCAGGATCGGAGACCTTCAAACGGTTGATGTAGCGCTGGTACCACCACACGGCGAGTCCCAGGAAGACCACGACGCCACTCACGTTGTAGATGAGAGTCAGCCAGAGCGGCTGGTCGACGGGGAACGTTCCCGCAACGAACACGAACGCGAAGATGACCAGCAGGAAGGTGGCCAGTCCCAAACCGAACGTGCGCGAACCCATTCGGAAATCGCGCTTGACGTGGTCGTACTTGCGACGCAACATGAAGTAGGCCAAGAGGATCAGCAGCGGTGGCAGGAGCGCCGTTGCTGCTGTCATGTTGATGACAATCTGCAGCAGATCGTCGATGTTGCCCGAACCCAGAGCCGGAATGATGAGAATCGGCACAACGATCGCGAACTGGAGCCATGCGGCACGGAAAGGAATGCCTTCGCTGTTCAGCTCGATCAGCTTGGATCCGAAGATGCCCTTGGGGATCTCGGAGAAGAAGATCTTGACTGGGGTGGAGGTCCACATCATCAGGGAGCCAAGTGTGGCTGCCAGCAGAATGAGCCCTACGGCGCGGTTGGTGATGTCCACGGGGAGGCCGAAGTGTCCGGCCAGCGCGCCCATCACGTCGAACAGTCCCGTGGAGAAGCTGAGCGAGCCCACGGGCATGAAGACGTTCATCAGCAGCGAGGCCCCTGCGTAGAGCAGACCGATCATGATGCCTGCGATGACGATGGTGCGAACGAACGCCTTGACGCCGCCGCGCAGGTCGTTCAGGAAGACGCCCACAGATTCGGCGCCTCCCACGCCCTGAATGATCCATGCCAACGTGCCCAGGAATGCCCAGGTCGTGGCGAAGGTACTCAAGTTCGGAGACAACGTCTCAACGTTGATGGGCGTTGCGGGCACGACACCGCCGAAGAGGGACGCCGCCGAGAAGATGATGAACGCGAACGTCAGCGCAATCACGAGCGTGGCCCCGATCGAGGTGATCGATCCGATCAATTTGGCGCCCCGTGTGGAGACCCAGGTGGCCGCGGCGAAGATCACGATCGACAGTCCCGTGATCCACACCTGAGAAAGCGTGCGCTCGGAGCCGTAGAACAGGTACGACGCAAACACCAGGATGAGCGGCAGCAGGGATGCGAAGAAGAACAGGTTGACGAACCAGTAGGTGAAAGCCGTCAGAAAGGCCCATCGGCCGCCCATTGACGTCTTGACCCACTGGTACACGCCTGACTCCGACGTCTTGTTCATGGCCACGAACTCCGCGATCACCAGGGTGAACGGGATGAAGTAGATGATCGTCGCGATGAAGAAGGCGGGGGCGGAGGCCAAGCCGATGGCCACGTTGTTGTTGATGACGTTGCGGATGTTGAAAACGGCCGCAACGGTCATGGTGAGGAGTGCGAATGCGCCGATCCGGCCGCGGTTCACTGTTGCTGAGGACATGGATTCACCTTCTTGTTGTTACTTGTTGTGGAAAGTGGCACCCTCAACCGTGACGTGCAGCTCAACGGCTGCCGCCTCGGCGTCGGGAATGATGCGGGCTGCCTCGTCAATGTCGACGATGCAGATGGCCCCCTCGGGGACGTCGACCATCTCGCCGGAGCCGGTGTAGTGCTGCCGGTCCGAGAGTTCGTCGTAATTCGTTGCTGCGTTGAGGCTGGACTTGGGGGCAACCTCGAGTTGCACTGTGCCACGGGTGCTGGCAACCACCATGTGATAGCGGCGACGTCCCACCAGGCCTTCCTTCGCAAGGGAGACGGCGTCATCAGCCACATAGGTGAGGGAATCGCCAATGGAGTAGGCGACGCCACGGTGCAGGTCGGAGGCGGCATCGATGGCCTCCCCTGTGCGCGACCACTTCTTGGTTCCGCCAAGAATGTCGTCGAACTCGGTACGTGTGTCGAAGAGTCGCATTTCAGTTCTCCTTCGTGGTGCTGGCAGCGGTGGAGGTGAGGGTGCCTGCAGTCAACGGCCGCAGGGAGAAGGCGAAGTTGAAGGCCTCGAAACGGACCCTGTAGGCGTCCAACACCTCGGAACCCCACGAGTTCGATCCCAGACCGAGGACTGCTTCGTTGATGTTGACCGTTACGGTCTCGCGGGTCACCAGATCAGTGCGGTGACGCGCGGCATCAATGTCATCGCTCGTGTACGGCCAGGCCGAGAACGCGAACGGCGTGTCCTGCGCATCGTCGGGCCGGGTGACGAGCAGTCCGTCCCCGTGCGCCGACGCAAGGGCCACCCACCGGACGTCGCCACGGTTGGCGCAGTCCTGCGGCACGACATACGGCGTGAACATCGCGTCCACGTCGCTGGTCCACCTTCCGACGGTGTTGGCCGCCGCAGAGTCCGGATAGTTCTCGCCGGGTCCACGGCCGTACCATTCAACAGCCCGGCTTGTACCCGGCACCTCGAACGACAGGCCGATCCTGGGCACGATGTCGTCATAGCCGCCGTAGGGGGTTCCTGAGACGGAGACGTCAGCACGTCCGTCAGGGGTGATCCGCCACATGAGCTTGGCGTGCATGCCGAAGTCGAGCACAGGTGGAGCTATCCGCTGCTCCATCTCCACCACGACGGTGCCGTCGTCCTCGCGCCACGTGACGGAACGGCAGGAGGTCTGCATGATTTCAATGTGGTTCGGTGTCCACAGGTCGTCGCACTCCTGCTGGTGGTTGTCCACCAGGGGCTTCCAGAAGCCAAGCCGAGGTGACGCCGCGATAACGGGGCGACCGCCAGAGGTCCAGGACGTGATGTCGCCGGTCAACAGGTCAAACACCATGTTTCCGTTCCGCGTGGTGATGCGCAGGGTGGTGTCGTCGGCCTCCGTCGTGATTGCCTCCTCAATACTTGTGACTATCGAGCGGCGCGGCTTGGCATCCACCATGAAGCCGAATCGTCCGAGCTCCCGCATGGGGGCGGTCCAGCTCTCCGACTGCGTCGAGGACACCCGCGCGGTACACAACGTCTCACCGTCCAAAGCCACGTGCAGGTCGACCGGCGTCGTCCACGTCTGACCGGGCGCTACTGCACCGGGGTTGAACACCTCGACGTCGGCAATGGCACCATCGTGCAAGGTCTCCAGTGTCACAACGACATCTTTCAGCGTGGTGAACCAGCGACGGTTCGTGACGCTCAGGACACCGTCGTCATACTCGACCAACACCGGACAGATGACCTGTTTGTACTCGGTGAGGCCGGGGCTGGGCTCCTGCCAGGGGAAGACCAGGCCGTCGATGCAGAAGTTGCTGTTGTTGGGGTAGTCCCCGAAGTCGCCGCCGTACTTGTGATACTCGCGGCCGTCCTCGGTGGTGGCGGCGATGCCGTGGTCGCACCACTCCCAGATGAAGTGGCCCTGGATGGAGTCGTGTTTGTTGAACACCTCCTGGTACTCGCTGAGTCCGCCGGGGCCGTTGCCCATGGCGTGGCCGTACTCGCAGTTGATGCGCGGCTTGGGGTGTGGGTTCTCCCCGAAGTCGTTCATCTGCTGGACACGGGAGTACATGGTGGAGATGACGTCCACGTACTCGGCGTTGCGATCCTCCTCGTAGTGCACGGGCCGGGTGGGGTCGAGTTCCTTGGACCGCTTGTACATGGCCGGGATGTTGCATCCGTAGCCGGACTCGTTGCCGAGCGACCACATGATGATGGAGGCGTGGTTGCGCTGGGCGAGCACGTGGCGTTCGATGCGGTCGACGTAGGCGGTCTCCCACTCCGGATCATCAGTGATGCGCCCGATCTCGCCGACGTTGGCGAAGCCGTGGCTCTCCAGGTCGGTCTCGGCGATCAACATGAGGCCGAGTTCGTCGCACATCTCGTAGAAGCGCGGGTCGTTCGGATAGTGGGCCGTGCGCACGGCGTTGATGTTGTGCTGTTTCATCATCTCGAGGTCGCGGCGCACCCGTGCCATGCCGACGGCGCGACCGGTGTGGTCGTCCCCGTCGTGCCGGTTGACCCCGTGCATCTTGAAGTAGCTGCCATTGAGGTACAGCAGGCCGTCGACGATGGTGACCTCGCTCAGCCCCAGCCGATGCGGCACATGGTCCTCCACCCCGTCGCCGCGGACGGTGATGAGCATGTCGTGGAGGTGGGGGTCCTCCGGGTTCCAGAAATGCGCGTCGGGCAGGGTGACGGTGGCGCTGCCACCAGCCTCCAGCGTGGTGGATGCCAGCTCGACGCCGCCGTCGGAGATGCTCCACTCGATGCTGTCGACTCCGTCAGCCCACGCGGTGAGCGTGACCTCGGCCGCACCGTTGTTGGCGCGGTGGGTACGGACGAAGAAGTCGGTGAGCCGGGCCGCCGGGCGGGTCACGAGGTAGACGTCGCGGAAGATTCCGGAGGCCCACCACATGTCCTGATCCTCGATGTAAGTGGCGTCGGAGAACTGGAGGACCTTGATGGCCAACAGGTTCTCACCGCCGACCACATGCTCAGTGACGTCGAACTCGGCGGCCAGCCGTGAACCCTTCGTCATTCCCACGAAGGCACCGTTGCAGAAGATCTCTGCGTAGCTCTCCACACCGTCGAAGCGCAGGATCACACGCTCCCCATCGGCAGGGGCCTCCAGTGTCATGGTGCGCTGGTATGCGCCAGTGGGGTTGTCAGCCGGCACATGGGGTTGCTCGATGGGAAACGGGTAGCCCTCATCGGTGTATTGCAGGTTGCCGTATCCGTCCATCTGCCACAGGTGCGGGACCTGCACCACGTCCCACCCATTCTGAACCGTGTTGGCGAAGTCGCCGGGCACGCGTCGGGGGTGGTCGAAGAGCCGGAACTGCCAAGGACCGCTCAGGTCAACGAAGCCACGCGACAGCGCACGACAGTTGAGCGCTGCGAGCTCCGGGCTGGCGTATCCGAAGAAATACGCACGTGCGGGAAGTCGGTTGCGGCCGGTGAGATGGGGATTCTCCCAGTCCTGTATGTCGGTCATGGACTTTTCACTCCTTTGTGGGCGGATCACAGACCGCCATGGTCGGATGTAACCGGTTTCATTGGACTGTAGTACATTCATGCACCATTGGGTACCAAACCAGCGAGAAGGCACCGTCCCTTGGGGTATTCGCTCAAGACAATTGCGCAAGAAGGGTGGACAATGGAAACCGGGAAATCCAGGACTCCTCGCGCGGCCGGGCGGGGTTCGGCAACCATCACCGACGTCGCACGCGTCGCTGGCGTCTCCCGCGCAACCGCTTCCCGGGCGCTCAACGACTCCGCCGCCGTGACCGCTCAGACCAAGGCCAAAGTGGCAGCCGCCGTCCAGCAGACGGGTTTTGTCATGAACGCCCAAGGACGCGCCCTTGCCATGGGTCGCGCAGAGTCCATCGCCGTACTCGTGGCCGAACCGCTGGATGAGTTGTTCAGCGACCCCACATACGGGGTGATCCTCCGCGGGATCAGCGAGCGACTGTCAAGCACCCCAACGCTCCCCATGCTTCTGCAGGCCTCCACCGAGTTAGAGCACGAACGCGCCATTCGCCACTTCCGGCACCGGGCCGTCGACGCTGTGATCGACATCACGCCCTACGTCGGCGGCGTCATGCTGGAGGCGCTGGGCAGGCAGAGCCTTCCGGTGGTGCTGTGTGGTCAAATAGAGGACCAGCCCTACGAAGGCATCTTTTCCATCGTCTACGCGGACGACGTCGAAGGGGCATCCATCGCTGCCCACGCGATGCTTGCCCGCGGGCGACGCGATGTGATCGCCATCCTGGGCCCGGAAAACAATCCCGCCGCCACAGATCGACTGTGTGGCTACCGAGCAGTCCTCGGCGACATGCTTGACGACTCCCGCGTTGTCTTCACAGGATGGGATGAAGCCTCCGGTTTCGAGGCCGCGAAACGCCTCGTCGAGACACACCCCACCGTGAACGGTGTGCTGGCTGGTTCTGATCGCATTGCTGTGGGAGCCATGGCTGCCCTGTCCGCCGCCGGGCGATCGGTCCCCCGCGACGTGTCGGTGATCGGCTTCGACGACCACACCATCGCCGCCGGCGCACTACCTGCCCTCACAACTATTCGCCAGCCCCTGCTCGAGCAGGGCCGGCTTGCAGCGGAGCTGGCCCTGGACATGATCGACGGTGACCCACCGAGGACGATCATCCTGCACACCGAGCTCATCCATCGTGGAACGCTGTAGTTCTGCCCAACCAGCCGCGCAGCCTCGTCCAAGGACCGCGAAATGTTCGCTCCAGGGCCACTTCACGCCGATCGGGGCACCGATGTTGGTGCCGTCTGGCGTCAAATACCGCACCGCCAATCGGAATCGTCAAGACCAACGATGCACATCGCCGGCGCTGCACATCAGGGTTGACGTTCCCCAAAAGATGGGCGGGCAATCGCGTCAGTCGTCGGCCTTTCGCGACGATTCGTGGGCATCGGCGCGGGCCTCTCTTCGGGTCAACATGCGTCGTACCGCATGGCCGACGGTGGCCGCGTCGTCTCCCTGTGGCAGCGCCCAGTGCTTGTACCGGGACAGCAGCACCAAGCCAGCACCCACGAGGGTGGCAACGACGGAGCCCAGCGCGGTGTAGTCGAGTTCGGTACCCAGCACCGTGATGGCCGCAGCCACCATCGCCCAGGTTGCGTAGATGGTGTTGCCGCCCAGAATTGCGGGCACCTGTCGCAGCACCATGTCCCGGACGAAGCTGCCACCCACCGCAGTGATGGTGCCCAGCAGAATGGCGGGCAGCCAGCCATGTCCCAGCCCAATGGTCTTGGCGGCTCCCACCGCGGCCCAACAGCCGACCGCAAGCGCGTCGATGGGCGGATAGACCTTGTCCCACCAACGCCCGCCAATGCGCACCAAAGTCACCACCAGCGCACCCGCGATGGCGGTGCCGAGGTAGCGTAGGTCGACGATGGCGATCGGGGGCCCAGCCTGCAGCAGTGTGTCGCGGATCAGGCCTCCGCCGAGCCCGGACATGATCGCAAGCACCCCAAGACCGAGGGGATCCAGCCGGGCATTCTTGGCGATGACCGCCCCACACACCGCGTTGAAGAAGACGCCGATGAGGTCCAGCCATTGCAGAAAGCCGGTGAGGGCAACATCCGTCATGAGGCGCTCCTGATGGGTGCTCGTGTGCTGCAACGAGGCCGCAAGCCACATCCCATGGTTGCTCCATGGGGGTGGCTGGCTCCACCCGAGATGAGCGGTCGCCTCGCTGGGAGTCTAGTGGTCACGACGCCACCCCAACAGTCGCGCGCCACCGCCAGGTGAGAAGACCACAGATGCGTCGGTAGCGAGTTGAGTTTGCGGTGGCGTCTGAAATACCCAGCCTTCCAGCTTGATGAGTGAGTGCTCACTCACTACAATCGACCAGTGACCAGAGCCACCCCCATGCCCCCGGAGCAACGCAGGGCCGCCATCGTTGATGCGGCGCTGAAACTGCTGGAAGACAGCGGGCCCGAGTTGACCACACGCAAAGTGGCGGAAGCCGCAGGCGTCGCCGAGGGCACTCTCTTCCGCGTGTTCCCCACCCTGCCCGATCTGCTGGGTGCCACCTATACGGAGTTCCTCTCCCAGGAACGCCTGCTGGCCCGGCTCGCCACCGTCGAACTGGGCGACACCCTGGAATCCAAAACCCTCGGCTGCGTGCGCGGCATCGTGGACTACTTCACGCACATCCACGCCGTACTCCCGCCGCCGCGCCACGAGACGGTCAACGCACCCCATGCCGTCTGCGTCCGGGACGCCCACAAGGAACGCTTCGCTGATCTCCGCGACTGGGTGGTCCGGATCCTCGCCCCCCACGCCGACGAACTCACCGTCACCCCTGAGACGTACGCCCACTACATCAAGGCCCTCGCCATGGGGCTCGCCATGGCCAGGCCGGGCGCGCTCACACCTGAAGACCTCACACGTTTCGCCCTCGACGGAGCCCGACGGAAGGACCGCCCGTGATACGCAGGCTGGCCACACTGATCAACCGCTACATCCGCCAGTACTGGGGCCTCCTGGTCCTCGTGGTGGCACTGCAGGTCGTGGCGACAATCATGGCGCTGTATCTGCCCACGTTGAATGCCCGCATCATTGACGAGGGCGTCGTCAAGGGTGACACCGACTTCATCTGGGGCACCGGCGGGGTCATGCTGATACTGGCGCTCGTGCAGGGGCTCGGGCAGGTGGGGGCTGTGTACTTCGGTGCTCGCGCCGCCATGCTCTTCGGCCGCGACGTGCGAGGCGCCCTCTTCGACCGCACCCTGGCGTTCTCCAGCCGCGAGATGAACCACTTCGGTGCGCCGTCTCTCATCACCCGCACCACCAACGACGTCCAGCAGGTCCAGATGCTGGTGATGATGACCACCATCATGTTGGTGGGCGCCCCCATCACGATGGTGGGTGGCGTCGTCATGGCGCTGCGAGAGGACGCCGGTCTGAGCTGGACGATCCTCGTCGCCGTCGTGGCGCTGGGAGCCGGCATTGCGGTACTGGTCACCAGGATGGGGCCGCTGTACGCCACCATGCAGAAGCGAATCGACAACCTCAACCGAGTGCTGCGGGAACAGATCACCGGCATCCGCGTGGTCCGTGCCTTCGTGCGCGAGGACCACGAGGCCATTCGCTTCCGGACGGCCAACACGGAACTGGTGGACACAGCCACCAGTGTCGGCCGTCTCATGGCAGTGCTGTTCCCCTTCGTCACGTTGATCCTGAACGTCTCCACGGTGGGCGTGATGTGGTTCGGTGCCCAGCGCATCGACACAGGTGACATCCAGATCGGCCAGCTGACCGCCTTCCTGGCGTACCTGATGCAGATCCTGATGTCGGTCATGATGACCACGATGCTGCTGGTGCTGGCGCCGCGTGCCGCAGTGTGCGCCGACCGCATCCTGGAGGTGCTGGACACCGAGTCCTCCGTGTCGCCACCCGAGACGGCCCTGGCACCCCACCACGACAACGGTGTGGTGGTCTTCGACGACGTCAGCTTCTCCTACCCCGGAGCCGAGGAACCCGTGCTCAAACACGTCAGTTTCGAGCTGCACCCGGGCCGCACCACCGCCGTCATCGGCTCCACAGGCTCCGGTAAGACCACCCTGGTGAGCCTCCTGCCCCGGCTGTTCGACGTCACAGGCGGCCACGTGCTGCTCGACGGCGTCGACGTCCGGGACATGGATCCCGAACAGCTGTGGGCCCGGGTGGCGATCGTGCCGCAGAAGCCCTACCTGTTCTCCGGAACCGTCGCCAGCAACCTGCGCTACGGCAACCCCGAGGCGGGTGACGACGAGATGTGGGAGACGCTGCGCATCTCCCAGGCCGACGGCTTCGTCCGCGAACGGGAGGGCGAACTCGAGTCCGCGATCTCCCAGGGCGGCACCAACGTCTCCGGGGGCCAACGGCAACGCCTGGCCATCGCCCGGGCTCTCGCCAAGGACGCCGAGGTGTTCATCTTCGACGACTCCTTCTCCGCCCTCGACGTGGCCACCGACGCCCGCCTCCGCACGGCACTGGCGCCCCGGGTCGCCGACAAGGCTGTCTTCGTGGTGGCCCAGCGGGTCACCACCATCCGGAACGCCGACGAGATCCTCGTTCTGGAGCATGGCGAGATCGTCGGGCGCGGCACCCACGACGAATTGCTCGCCAGTTGCGAGACCTACCAGGAAATCGTCGAGTCCCAGCTGAGCGCAGAGGAGGCCGCAGCATGAGCCAGAAGGACACCACCCCCGTCAAGGCCACTGCGCCCGTCAAGGCCAACAAGCGACCCGAACACGCACCCCAGCGGAGCGGCGGTCCGGGGCACGGGCCCATGGTCGCCCCCGGGGAGAAGGCCGCCAACTTCCGCACGTCACTGAAGCGCCTGCTCCACGAGCTGCGACCCCAGCGGGTGCGCATCATCATTGCCATCTTCTTCGGCGTCGCCGGCGTGACCCTGTCCGTGGTGGGCCCAAAGATCCTCGGGCAGGCCACCACCATGCTCCTTGCCGGTCTGATCGGGCGCAAGATGCCAGCCGGCACCACCAAGGAGCAGGTTATCCAGGCCGCCCAGAACCAGGGAAACGGGGACCTGGCAGACCTGCTGCGCAGCCTGGACTTCGTGCCCGGCCAGGGCGTCGACTTCGGCGCCATCGGCACGATCCTGCTCACGGTGCTGGCGCTCTACCTCGTCTCCGGCGTCGCTTCCTACGTGCAGGCCTACGTCCTGAACGACGCCGTGCAGCAGAGCATCCACCGGATGCGCCAGAAGATCTCCGCCAAGGTGGACCGGCTGCCCCTGTCCTACTTCGACAGCCAGCCCCGCGGCGAGCTGCTGAGCCGCGTCACCAACGACATCGACAACGTCTCCCAGACCCTGCAGCAGACCCTGTCGCAACTGCTCAATGCCCTCCTCATGGTGGTGGGTGTGCTGGTCATGATGTTCTGGATCTCCCCGACGCTGGCGCTGGTCGCACTGGCCAGCGTGCCCGTGGCGATGCTGCTGGTCTCCATCATCGGCAAGCGGTCCCAGGTGCTGTTCAAAGCGAACTGGAAGTCCACGGGAGAACTGAACGCCCACATCGAGGAGGCTTACACAGGTCACTCGCTGGTCAAGGTGTTCGGACGCCAGAAGGAGGTGGCGGAGGAGTTCCGGGAGCGCAACCAGCGACTGTTCGAGGCCGGCTTCGGTTCGCAGTTCATCTCCGGGCTGATGATGCCCATCATGATGCTCGTCGGGAACCTCAACTACGTCGTCATCGCCGTCATCGGTGGGCTGCGGGTGGCCTCCGGCACCATGTCCATCGGCGACGTGCAGGCTTTCATCCAGTACTCACGCCAGTTCACGCAGCCGCTCACCCAGGTGGCGTCCATGGCGAACCTGATGCAGTCCGGTATCGCCTCCGCCGAGCGGGTGTTCGAGGTCATGGACGCCGAAGAGATGTCCGAGGAACCCGATGGAGAGCTCAGCGAGGTGGAGGGCCACGTCACCTTCGGCGACGTCAACTTCCGCTACTCGCCCGACAAGCCGCTGATCGACGACCTCGATCTGGAGGCGCTACCCGGCCAGACGGTCGCCATCGTCGGCCCCACCGGGGCGGGCAAGACCACGCTGGTCAACCTGCTGATGCGGTTCTACGACCTCGACGGTGGAGCCATCTCCATGGACGACGTCGACATCGCCACGGTCCCCCGGTCCCATGTGCGGCGCAACATCGGCATGGTGCTGCAGGACACGTGGCTGTTCGGCGGCACCATCCGCGACAACATCGCCTACGGCCGCCCCGGTGCCTCCGAGGAGGACATCATCGAGGCTGCCACCGCCACGTTCGTCGACCGGTTCGTACACTCGCTGCCCGAGGGCTATGACACGGTCATCGACGAGGAGGGCTCCAACATCTCCGCGGGCGAGAAGCAGCTCATCACCATCGCCCGGGCATTCCTTGCCGATCCGTCGCTGCTCATCCTCGACGAGGCCACCAGCTCCGTCGACACACGCACGGAACTCCTGGTGCAGCAGGCAATGTCCGCGCTGCGCAGCGGCCGCACCTCCTTCGTGATCGCGCACCGCCTCTCCACCATTCGAGACGCAGACCTTATCCTCGTCATGGAGGAAGGCGCCATCGTCGAGAAGGGCACCCACGACGAACTCCTGGCCGCCGGAGGGGCGTACCACGACCTGTACGAGTCGCAGTTCAGTGCTGCGGTCACGACATAATGGCGGGCATGACTCCCCCCGCCGTGTTCGCTGGCTGCGCCGGGCAACACGGTCCCCGCGCGTGCCTGCCGCCGCCCGCCGGTGAGACGTCCATCGGATGAGCCCGGAGCAGCTGAACCTGTTGGTCCTGATCGCATGCGGGGTGCTGCTGGCCGGTGTTGCTGCCGTGCGCATCTCTTCACGCAGCGGGATGCCGGGTCTGCTGCTCTACCTGGGGATCGGCCTGCTGCTCGGTGAGGCCGGAATCGGGATTCGCTTCGACGACGGCCAGCTGGCGTACAACGTCGCCACCATCATGCTCGCGATCCTCCTGACCGACGGCGGTTTCACCACCCGCTGGAGCGACCTGAGGCCCGTGGCCATGCGCTCCGGGGTGATGGCGTCGGCGGGCGTCCTGTTGTCCGTGGGCATCACGGCAACCCTGGCAATACTGTTCCTCGGCATCGATCTGCGCACCGCCATCCTGCTGTCCGCCATGGTGTCCTCCACCGATGCCGCGGCCGTGTTCTCGGTGCTCCGACGGCTTCCCATCAACGCCCGCGTCCGCACAACGCTTGAGGGCGAATCAGGCTTCAACGATCCACCCGCCATCATCATCGTCACCGTCGTGGTCTCAGATGCCTGGAATCAGGGCTCCATCATGGCGATGCTCGGCACCGGGCTGTACCAACTCGTGGGCGGCACGCTGATCGGGTTGGTGATCGCACGGATCGGACAAATCATCTTGCAGCGCGTGTCGCTGCCGTCCGCCGGCCTGTACCCGCTGGCCACGCTGGCCATCGCCATGGTTGCCTTCGCGCTGGGCGGAATCGCCGGTACATCCGGGCTGCTCGCGGCCTACGCTGCCGGGCTGTGGCTCGGCAACCAGGTGCTCCCCCACCACAAGACCACGGAGGGCTTCACCGAATCACTGGGGTGGTTGGCCCAGATCGGGCTGTTCGTCATGCTGGGGCTGTTGGCGTCGCCGTCGCTGCTGCCGGCCGCGATCATTCCAGCTCTCGTGATCGGCTCGGCACTCACCTTCGTGGCCCGGCCTCTGTCTGTGTTCATCTGCATGACACCGTTCAAGGTGCCCTGGCGCGAACAGGTCTTCACGTCCTGGGCCGGCCTGCGTGGGGCGGTCCCCATCATGTTGGCCACCATCCCTGCGACGCAGAATCTGCCAGGCGCAGACCAGATGTTCCACATCATCTTCCTGCTGGTCACAGTGTTCACCCTGTTGCAGGGCCCCACCCTGCCGTTGGCCGCGAGGCTGGCCGGTGTCACGGAAGAGCTGTCCCCCCGGGCGGTGCGCTTTGATTCCTCCCCCATGGAGGGGCTCAACGCCTCCATGATGCAGTTCGAGGTGCCGGGGGACACCAAGCTCGTCGGGCTCTACGTCGCCGATCTTCGGCTCCCACGCGGTGCCGTGATGTCCATGCTGATCCGTGGCAGGGAGATCCTGGTTCCCGACGGGCAGATGCGCCTGCGATCCGGCGATCACATGGTGCTGGCTGTGCCCAACAGCGTGCTGGAACGTACCCAGAATCGCCTGGAACTGTTGGCCGAGCACGGCAGCCTTGCGCGCTGGGTGGCCTCAGGTCGCAACCGACGCGCCCTGATTGGCGAGACGCGCAAGCGGAGTGTGGACGAGGACTGACCCGTTGCTGGGATCCTCGACAAATCCCCGAGCGATCACTGGAACGCCAACCTCATGGGAAAACGCCAACGATAGATCTCAGGCATTCTCTGTTTGGGTTGGTGATCCGGTCTTCGGTGACGGCCCCGGCCCACTCGAGCATGGCACGATGACTGCTGCGACCCTTCGGTCGTCACCCACCTTTCGAAGAGGACGAACGATGATCCGCCGCTACAGACGCAGCATCGGTGTGCTGATTGTGAGCAACCTGCTCGGCGGAATCGGCGTGGCATCCGGATTCGCCGTCGGCGGGCTGCTCGCGCAAAGTCTGGGCGGCACCTCCATGGCCGGGTTGGCGCAGGCCGCCAGCACCCTGGGGGCCGCCATTGCAGCCGTGCCGCTCGCGAACGTTGCTGCCCGACGCGGCCGTCGGGTCTCACTGAGCCGGGGATATGCCCTGGCCACAGTCGGCGCCCTGCTGATCGTGACCGCCGCACTCACCAGCCAGATCGTCGTGATGCTGCTGGGCATGAGCCTGTTCGGTGTTGCCCAGGCCGTCAATCTGCAGACCCGCTACGCCGGAGCCGAGAACGTCCAGCCCGCCAGACGGGCGCGCGCGATGTCGATCGTACTGTGGGCCACGACCGTCGGCGCCGTCGCCGGCCCCAACCTTGCCGGGCCGGGCGACGCTTTCGGAGCCGGGTTCGGGCTGCCGCAGTACGCCGGACCCTTCCTCTTCTCCGTGGTGGCGTTCGCAACCGCCGCCACCGTGATCGCCGTCCTCTTTCGTCCCTCCCCCGATCACCAGCAACAGGTGGCAAGTGCTGCTGAGATCGTCGACGCGACGCCACCAGTCGGGGCGCTGGGCGCGCTCCGTTGGGCTGCCGGTGACCCCGTGGCACTGTTCGCCGTGGTCCTCATCGCGACCGCGCATGCTGTCATGGTCATGGTGATGGTCATGACCCCCGTGCACATGGGGAACCAGGGTGACACCCTCCAGTTGGTCGGCATCGTGATCAGCCTCCACGTGCTCGGCATGTACGCACTCAGCCCCGTGTTCGGTTTGATGGCCGACCGGTTTGGCCCGATGCTGGTGGCCATGGTGGGTATCGCCGTGCTGGCTGCTGCCTTGGGGACGGGGTATGTGGCCGCGACCGGGGGCACCGGGCTGACCATGATCGCACTGACGCTGCTCGGCCTGGGCTGGTCCGCCGCCGTGATCTCATCATCGGCACTGGTGACGGCCCGGGCACCGGCGCACGTGCGGGTGGGACTGCAGGGAGCCACCGACGCAGGTATGAATTACGCGGGGGCCGCGGCTGCTGCGGCCGCCGGAGCCATCCTCGCCTCCGGCGGGTTCGAAGCCCTCAACATCACCGCGGCAAGCATCCTGCTTCCCGCGACCCTGCTGCTCGTCCGGGCGCTGATCTCGGACAAGAAGCCGCGCGCAACAGCTCCTGTCGTTCCCTGAGGGAACACGCCCGCGCTGTTCTCCCAGCTTCCAGACCCTTGACCGACCGAACACGCCGCACCCGCTGCGGAGCGTCGAGCCAGGAAACGACCAGACACGCCACACTCAGTGCGCGTCGTCGACGCATACGTCGTCGTGACCACTGGATGCGGTGTGTCCGGTTGTCCTGATCCCCAGCGCTCTTCAAGTTTGAACCCGGGTGACCAGACCGGCTGAAACAATGGTCCAACTCTGCGAAAGGACCACTTCCCATGGCCAACAAGCCGAAGAATCTGTGGCTCAACGATCCCCGCGAGGTGCTGCGCGCCGGTGAGGGGTTTGACCTCGCCACCGTGAACCGCAACAGCTCACCCGGCTGGGACGGCGGCAAGAAGGAGGCCAAGGCACTGATGGCGTCCCGGGCTGCGCTGCTCCCGGAACTGCAGGAGCGGCTCTTCGCTGAAGGCCGAACCGGCGGGAAACGCTCCGTTCTGTGCATCATCCAGGGCCTCGACACCGCCGGCAAGGGGGGCGTCGTTCGCCACGTGATGGGTGCCGTTGACCCACAGGGGGTCGCGCTCAGCTCCTTCGGCGTTCCCACCGAGGAGGAAGCGAAACACCACTACCTCTGGCGCATCCGCAAGGCCCTGCCGCCAGCAGGACAGATCGGCGTGTTCGACCGCTCGCACTACGAGGATGTCCTCGTGGTGCGAGTCAACGATCTCGTACCCGAGGAGACCTGGGAGAAGCGCTACGAAGAAATCAACAAGTTCGAGGCTGACCTGGTGGCCAACGGCACCATCGTCCTGAAGTTCGCAATGATGGTCTCCCACGATGAGCAGGGACTTCGGCTCATGGAACGGCTGGACCGCTCGGACAAGCACTGGAAGTACAAGACCGGTGACCTGACCACCCGCTCAAAGTGGCAGGAATATCAGAGCGCCTACCAGGCAGTATTTGAGAAGACGAGCACCGAGCACGCTCCCTGGTTCGTGCTCCCGGCTGACCACAAGTGGTTCCCACGCCTGGCCATCACCGAGATCCTCACACGCACCCTCAGTGAGATGGACCTCAACTGGCCAAAGCCGCGATGGAGCGTCGAGACGCAGCGCCGCAAGTTGGCTGAATCCATGTCCACCGAGTCACTCATCACGTCGCTTGACGAAACGCACGACAACGTTGAATCCGCCATGGCCGACAGCATCGAGGTGCGCCACGAAGTGGCAGCCATTCCCGGCATCGACGACGCCCGGGCTGCGGAAGTCGCCGCCGCGCGCAAGAAGGCCTGGCTCAAGGAGATCGACGCCGCCGTGGCGCAGAAGCAGGAGATCCTCGGCGGCCGTGCCGACCTTCCGAAGAAACTGAAGAAGAAGCTCAAGAAAAAAGGCTGAGGACTGGTGCCTGATTTTGGTCCGCGACTCGGGAGGTGCAGATCCTCTGTCGCCACCAGCCCTGAGTTGCGAACCAGAATCAGCGAGGACGGCTCGGACCTCAGTCGCAGGCCTCGCGAACGGCTGCACGCTCGGCATCCGAAAGGGATGCGCAGAAACCTTGCAGGGCCCCGAGCCGGACTGCTGGCGGAACATCCTCCAGGGCATCGGCCATGTCTCGCGCCACCACGACGTCCTGGCTGTCGGCCGGCAGATATCGCCAGGCCCGGTCCACGCGCTCCCTGGTGACCAAGTGCTTCTTTGCAAGGCGGTCCAGCACGGTCATGACGGTGGTGTAAGCCAGATCGCGGCCCGTGTCGAGCCCTTCAAGGACGTCAGCGACGCTCCTGGGGGAGGAACTGTCCCACAGGAGCTCCAACACCGACTGCTCGAGTGGTCCGCGTTTTGCCATAGCCGCAATCATAGGGCGCGCGGGGTGCGACAGGGTGTTCCCAAGTTGGTTACCACGACGCCCGGTAGTAGAATATCCGCATGGACTCAGTAGCCCTTGGCAGGTGGCAGTTCGGCATCACGACTGTTTACCACTTCCTCTTTGTACCGATCACGATCGCCCTGGCGACGATGGTGGCCGTCCTCCAGACCATTTGGTACAGGACAGGCCATGCTCGCTACCTGCAGCTGACGAAGTTCTTCGGGAAGCTACTGCTGATCAACTTTGCCCTCGGCGTCGTCACCGGCATCGTTCAGGAATTCCAGTTCGGCATGAACTGGTCCGAGTACTCGCGCTTCGTGGGCGACGTCTTCGGTGCACCCCTGGCGCTCGAGGCGCTGCTGGCCTTCTTCCTTGAATCCACCTTCCTCGGCTTGTGGATCTTCGGCTGGCACAGGCTGCCCAAGCTGCTTCACCTCATGACCATCTGGATGGTGGCGTTCGGGACCCTGCTCTCGTCCGTGTTCATCCTGGCGGCGAACTCCTGGATGCAGAACCCCGTCGGCACCACGTTCAACAACGGGCGCGCCGAACTCGATGGCATGCAGGGATTCCTCGAAGTGCTCACGAACCCGGTGTTCCTGGTCACGTTCCCCCACGTCATCACCGCCGCCTTCATGACGGCCGGCGGGCTCATGGCTGGTGTATCCGGCTGGTGGCTCCTGAAGCTGCGACGTGAGGGCGCCAGCCGAGATCCCGAGGCAGTGGGCGCACACCGCTTCGCCATGAGAATGGGCGCCTGGGTGCTCATCGTGGCCTCCGTGCTCACCATCGTCTCCGGAGACCTGCAGGGCAAGATCATGACGCAGGTGCAGCCCATGAAAATGGCGGCAGCAGAGGGGCTCTTCAAGACCGAGACCAACGCCGCCATGAGGCTCCTTGTCATCGGAGACCTGGACGCCAAAAAGGAGATCTTCTCCATCGAGATTCCCGGCCTGCTCACCCTGATCTCCGGCCACGAGACCGTGCAGGGCGTCGACGACCTGCGCGAGCAGTACGCGGCCGAGGGGTTCAAGAAGGACGACGGTACGCAAACCCAGTTGCAGGAGGAGTATGCCTCCGAACTGGCCGCAAACTATCCGGGTGTGGACCCGGCGCCCAACATCATCATGTCGTTTTGGACCTTCCGTCTGATGATCGGTCTCGGCATGGCCGGCACGCTGCTGGGAGCAGTGATGCTGTGGCTGCTTCGCAAGGACAGATTGCCCCCCGAGGGCAAGTTCTGGGACCTCATCTGGACGCCTGCAATGTTCGCGATGCCGCTGCTGCCACTGTTCGCCATTTCCCTGGGCTGGATCTTCACCGAGATGGGCCGCCAGCCGTGGCTCGTCGCGGGCGTGATGCCCACGGCTGCCGGCGTCTCCACCAGTGTCAGCGCCATGTCGGTCCTGATCTCGATGATCGTCTACACGCTGCTGTACGGCGTCCTGGCTGTGATCGAGGTGAGGCTGTTCCTGTTGTACGTGAAGAAGGGCCTGCCCGAGGACACCGACGTTGAACTCGACGACCACACGGACGAGGACGCCCCCATGTCCTTCGCGTACTGACAGCGACAAGGAACCTTCATGATGCTGCTTGAATCCGTGCCCACACTGGCACTCGTCTGGTACATGCTGATCGTCGTCCTCTGGCTGGGCTTCTTCTTCCTCGAGGGCTTCGACTTCGGCGTCGGCATGCTGCTGCCCATCCTCGGCCGCACCGAGAAGAAACGTCGCGTACTCATCAACACCATCGGCCCCGTCTGGGACGGGAACGAGGTGTGGCTGCTGACCGCGGGTGGTGCAATGTTCGCCGCCTTCCCGGGTTGGTACGCCTCACTGTTCTCCGCCCTCTACCTTCCGCTGCTGCTGATGCTCGTGGGCCTCATCCTCCGCGGTGTCGCCTTTGAGTACCGGGCGAAGCGGCCGGAGGCGAAGTGGCGCAACATGCTGGACTGGTTCGCCATCGTGGGTTCCTTCCTGCCGACGCTGGTGCTGGGCGTTGGCTTCGCCAACTTCGTCATCGGTTTGCCGAACGACGGCCTGCTGTTCAACGGCACCTTCTCCGGGCTCTTCAGCCCCTACGCGCTGCTGGGCGGCGTGATGCTGCTGGCCCTGTTCCTGACGCATGGCGCCACATTCATCACACTCAAGACAGCTGGGATGATCCACGACAGCGCTCGCGCTCTCGTCAGAACCATCGGCTGGGCAACCGTCGTTCTTGTGGCGGCCTTCGTCGTACTCCAGAACATCTTCTGGCCTGCGGAATCCAACTTCGGCGACTTCACAGTGCTCGCCTGGCTGGCCGCCATCATCGCCGTCACGACGCTGGCGGGCTCGGTCCTGTTGACCACTCGTGGCCGCGAGGGCTGGGGCTTCATTCTCGGTGGCCTGGCCATCGTGTCGCTGTTCAGCGGGATCTTCCTGAAGATGTACGGCAACCTTGGTTTCGCGGTTGACGGCGGTGTGGCGGTCACGGACCACCTGAACATCATCACAGCCGCCTCCTCGCCCACCACCCTCACGATCATGACCTGGGCTGCAGTCATCTTCGTGCCGATCGTCATCGGCTACCAGTCCTGGAGCTACTGGGTGTTCAGGCGCCGCATCAGCACCAAGAACATTCCCGACGATGTCGAGGCGGTGGCCTGAGCTTTCATGGCAGGACCCATTGATCCACGACTGCTGAAGCGCGCAGGGGCGACCAGGAATTACCTGGTCGCCTCTGTCGTCGTCGGCCTGCTCACCGCCGGTCTATTGATTCTCCAGGCCGGGCTACTGGCGCGCGGGATCAGTCATGTCTTCCGCGAGAGGGCGCTGCCGGAGAACTGGGGAGTCATTCTTGGCGGGCTGGCCGCGGTTTTCGCAGCGCGCGCAGTGCTGTCCTGGCTGAACGAGACCTTGGCCCAGCGATCAGCTGCGAGCGTGAAATCGCAGCTCCGTCGCGACGTTCTGTCAGCGCGGCTCGCCAGACCACGCGACTCCGCGACCTCATCAGCCTCCATGATCAACGTCGTCACCACCGGGCTCGACGATCTGGACGGCTACTTCTCCAAATACCTCCCCCAGCTGGGTTTGGCGGCAACCGTCCCGTTCCTCGTGGGCGGCGCGATCCTGCTCACCGATTGGCAGTCCGCCATCATCGTAGCCTTCACACTGCCGCTGATTCCCATCTTCATGGCGCTGGTGGGCTGGACCACCGAGACCGCGACGAAGAAGAGTTTTGCCGTGTCGGATCGGCTGGCCAACCACTTCGCCGACCTCATCGAGGGGCTCCCCACACTCCAGGCATTCGCTCGGGCGCGGGCGCAACGTCGTGGCGTCGAGCTCGGCGAGGAGAAGTACCGGAGCGCGACGATGCGGGTGCTGTACGTCTCCTTCCTCTCCGCGCTGGCCCTGGAGCTGCTTGCCAGCCTTTCGGTGGCCGTCGTGGCCGTCACCGTCGGCTTCCGGCTCGTGTACGGCGACATTGGCTTCGAAGCGGCCCTGTTTGTTCTCGTCCTGGCCCCCGAGGCTTTCCTCCCCGTACGCCAGGTGGGCGTCCACTTCCATGACTCCGCCGACGGCGTGGCCGCGGCCGATGCCGCGTTCACCTTCACCGACGCCGGGACTCTCATCTCCGGCGATACGGCGGTTCCTTCCGACCTCCGCATCCGCTTCGAGGACGTCGGCTACACCTACCCCGGCGGCGAATCCCCTGCCCTGAAAGACTTCAACCTCTCGATCGAGCCCGGCGAGGTGCTCGCTGTCCGCGGCACCTCCGGGGGCGGCAAGTCCACAGC
>RCMY010000294.1_pt1 | contig 47254 bp, 51 predicted proteins | sample 2041341 | NCBI WGS metagenome assembly RCMY01 (sample SAMN09708234, study PRJNA481090) | Marine sediment metagenome, whole genome shotgun sequencing project.
ATAATCGGAGTAGGAATAGGTGCACTGATTCATAACTGGATACCGCAGGAATTAATAGAAAATCTAATAGGGAATAATAATAAATTTGCTGTATTAATATCAACAATATTAGGAATGCCGATGTATGCAGATATATTCGGTACTATCCCGATAGCAGAAGCTTTATTTTTAAAAGGAGTAGGAATCGGAACAATATTATCTTTCATGATGGCAGTTACAGCACTGTCTCTGCCTTCAGTAATAATGTTAAGTAAAGTGGTAAAGCCAAAGTTATTAACGATTTTTGTTTTAATAGTAGGTATAGGAATAATAATAATCGGATATTCTTTTAATTTTTTCGGTTATATGTTTATATAATTTAAAGGAGGAAAAAAATATGAAAATTAAAGTTTTGGGAAGCGGATGCAAAAATTGTCAAAATTTAGAAAAAAATGTTAGAGAGGCTTTGAAAGAAAGCGGAAAAGAAGCAGAGGTGGAAAAGGTAACAGATATGAAAGAGATTTTGAAATTCGGCGTAATGAAAACTCCTGCTCTGGTAATTGATGAAAAAGTAGTAGTTTCCGGAAGAGTAGCAACAATAAAAGAATTAAAAGAAATTATTTAATAAAAGTATGGAGGTAAATAATGGTTAATATTGCGGACCAGTTAAAAGCTTTGTCGGATGAAACCAGATTAAGAATAGTTAATCTGCTATATGATAAGGAATTATGTGTGTGTGATATTTTAAAGGTTCTTGATATCACACAGACAAAAGCTTCAAGACATTTGGCATATCTGAAAAATAACGGTTTTGTCAGGGACAGAAAAGAAGCTCAATGGTCACATTATGCATTGATAAAAAAGGAAAATGAGTTATTAAAAGTATTGGTAGAGAACTATTTGAGAAAAGAAAGCATATATCAGAAAGATTTAGAAAATTTAGAAAAGTATTTTGAAGTTAAGAAAGAAAAATGTGCTATCTAAGAAATGATTTGAAAAAAATTAAGAACTAAATATTATTATTTCTTTAGAGTTAGAAAAAATATATATGAGCTGTTATAGCTAAATTTGAAAGAATTTTGATATTATTTAGTGAGAAAAATAATATTTATGAATACTTAAATATTTATAAAAACACAAAATTCAGATAAGTCCAGTACAAGCATGAGAAGGAGAAAAGAAAGCTAGGAAAGAGTATTAATTTTCTGAAGCTTCAAACAGATTTTTATTGGAAAGAAAATTAAAGTACGTTATTATTTATTTATAGCAGCCAGAATAAAATTATTTAAATTTTCCATAATATAAGTATTTTTCTGAGTTATTAATGTTTTTAGGTATAATATTTAGAATATTATCTGATAGTTTATCATGTTTGCTGAGAATGCTTCTTGTTATTTTTTGTAAAATGCGTTATAATAGTTTATTGAATAATATTTTTTTTATTGGTTTGACAATAGTATTTGATTATGATATAAGTATGCATCAAATACGAATAAAAATATAATATCGAATTGCCTTTTAGTAATAACTATGAGGCAATTTATAATTTAAATCATAATCTATCATTTATATTTTTTTGGATGTATTTTAAATGAAAAATATTTGTTTTAGGATCTGGTTTCTAAAGTTTTATTTATTTATATAATAGTTGCATTTTTAAAATTTTCATGATATATTTTAATTCTAGTGCCAAACGCTAGTAACAGTGAGATAACAGAATAGCGGTTATCTCTTTTTAAATTTTTCAGATATTTTAGTTTTAAGTTTTTCAAAATCAAATAAATCAGAAAGCTTTTTTAGTATTATTAAGTTTGATCGTTTTGTAACAGCAAGATTTTATATTTTTATCATTTAAAATTCGTTTTCAGGTATAATTACTCTATAAAAATTATTGGCTGAGCTTTTGATAAATGCTGTTTTTTGTTTATGATATGTTTTAGATATATTGATATTAGTCTAATGTTTTTAAAAATATCAATTTTTTTCCTGAAGAATTATATATATCAATATTTTTTTTTCCTGTATTATATATATTCCCTTAAAGGTTAACGTCTACTGAACTATGTAGGTGTGTTGAAAGAAGTAGTTTAACTACTTCTTTTTTTTGTTTTTATTGAAAATATTAATGTAAAATCAATGTTTTATTCTTTTCATAAAATACTGAATGAATTAAACAATAAAGAGATGGTATATTTTTATATATCCGATGAGAAAAATAAAAAGGGTAATAAAGAAACTAAATAAATTAACAGATCTAGCGGAAAACTTAAAATCGAAGAAATTAAGCAAGAAACTGATAATTAATTTTATAGAGTTAAAAATAAGTATAAAGGGATTGAATAAAAATAGTATCTCTTTATCTAATTTTTCATGATGAAAAGTAATATTTGAAATAATTTCATCATAGAAGCAGAGTCCGAATTTATGTATTTTTTCTTCTTGTTCAATAGGACATAGATTTTCATTGATCTTCATAAAAGAATGTAATTTTGAATAAAGTTTTAAATTTCTGTCAAATTCAGGAAAGAATCGAATGGTTTTAGTGCTGTGTGCTAGTTTGAGATATCCGGTATGCTGTATATATTTTAAATTTGATTTTGATTTTTGAAAATACATTTGGTTAAAAATGATAAAAAAATAATTTTTGAAGTTTTTCAGGAGATTTAAATTATGAATAACATTATAAATTTTAAAAAATTGGATCATTATTCCAGATAGTAAAAAACTGAAAAAAATTTTTATATACATAAAAATCACCTCTTCATCTAATAAAATTATAGCATGAAAAAGTGAAAAGAATGAATGAAAAATTATAGATAATCTAAAAATAAAAAGAGTTATAAGTATTGGAATTCATAGCTTCAATATAAATAACCGATTTGTTGTTTCTATAAAAATAGAAGAAGGAATTAATTGATTAGGATAAAGTAAGGTGTATTACAAAAAAACTGTGAATAATGAAAACTGAATATTCAATTTTATTAAACTTCACAAAAAATACATATAAAGATGTTAAGATAAATTATTATTATAATTTCTAGGAGGTAAAATGAAAAAAGCAGTACTGGCATTATTTTTAATGTTAATGAGTTTAACGTTGGGGAATAATTTAGAGAAATATGAGTCAAAAAAGGTTTTTGAACAGGGAATGAAATATTTAGTAGCCCAGGATTATAAGGCTTACAGACAAGATCCTGAAATGTTAATCTTTATGGAAATGGCATCCAATGAAAATGAATTTAAGGCAATGAGCGGATACTCAAAGAAAAATAAATATGAGGTTACAAAAGTAAGTGAATCAAAAAATAAAAGTACACTGAATGTAAAAGTAAATTATGTTTCATATGATAATCTTTCAGATGATGAATTTGTTTCAGCTTTTTTAGAATCACTTAACGATCTAGGGATTTCACCAGATAGTATTAATAATAAAAATGCAATATTGATTTATGAAAAATTATATGAAAAATATGGACATAAAGGAGTATTAAAAACAAAAAATATAAAAGTGACTATGGATAAAATTGATGGTTTGTGGAAAGCAAATTATGATAAAAATCTGGATCTTATTTCAACACTTTCAGTATTTCCGACTAAATTTTTTAATGTAATGATGAGATAAAATTGATTAATTAAATAATAAAAGACAAGACTAAATATAAACAGTCTTGTTTTTTATTATATCTTTAAGTTATAAACTAAATTTATTAAATTGCAAATGATTAATGAAAAATCGTTTGCATTTTTTGATCAGTTATGTTAACATGCTTTGAAATTTAGAATTGGAGGGAAGTTATGCCTATTGGGATTATTACTAACGCGTCGGCAATTTTACTTGGGGGGATAATTGGAGGAATATTTGGGAAGCACTTCCCGGAACGTATACGTACAAATCTTACATTTATATTCGGTATAGCATCAATGGCTATAGGAATAAATCTGATCGTAAAGCTGCATTCTCTGCCGAGTATTGTTCTTTCTGTTATTTTAGGGACTTTTATTGGAGAAATGATTGATTTAGAACACTGGATGGAAGTTTTTACTGTTAAAATAAAACTATTTATAGAAAAAATTTCTGGTAAGAACAGTTCCGAGGATGATATGTTTATTCAGAAATATGTGAGCCTGGTTGTACTGTTTTGTACAGGCTCTACGGGAATTCTCGGTTCTATGGCAGAGGCTATGACCGGAGATCACAGTATCCTGCTTGCCAAGGCAGTGCTTGATATCTTTACGTCAGCTATTTTTGCGGCATCATTAGGATTTTTAGTAGCCGGAATTGCTGTTCCGCAGTTTTTATTTTTTATGGCATTGTATTTATTGTCAGGTTTTATACTTCCGCTGACTACTCCAGAAGCACTTAATGATTTTATGTCATGCGGAGGAATTATTGCCCTTGCCACAGGTTTTAGAATTTGTGAAATGAAATATATAAGAATTACAAATATGCTTCCTTCATTGTTAATTGTTATTCCTATTTCAAAATTATGGGTAATGTTTTTCTGAGAATGTTTAATAAGATAATATTTAATAAAAAAACTCTTCGGAGTTTTTTTATTATGCAGATAAATTATTATATCTGTGAAGTTACCATTAATTAAAGATAAAATTCAAAGTATTTATATTTGCAATATAATCTTATAGATTATTCAGAAAATAACAAAAATATAAAAACTTTAAAAAGTTTTCTAAAAAAATATCTTGACATAATTTATCAGATTAGATATAATTCACTTAAACATACGAACATATGAACATATGATTATATATTCAAATAAAAACTTAACTCATGACTCATGGAACAGATATTGGGAGAAAAGATGATTAATAAAAAAGAAATAACTGAATTAGCAGAACTTTTTAAAATATTTTCCAGTGAGACAAGATTGGAAATATTATACCTTTTAATTGATACTGAAATGTGTGTACATGACATAGTAAAATTGATTAACATGAATCAATCGGCTGTTTCACATCAATTAGCTATACTTAGAGAGGCACATTTAGTAAGATACGAAAGAAAAGGGAGAGTATTATTCTATTCACTAAAAAAATCATATGTTAGAAAAGTTTTAACACAAATAATTGAAACTAAAAATTCGGAGGTAGAAAAATGAAAAAAACATTCAGACTAGAAAACTTGGATTGTGCCAATTGTGCTGCAAAAATTGAAAGATCTGTTCAAAAGGTGGCAGGTGTTAACAGTGTTAATGTGAATTTTATGACTGCAAAGATGAATCTTGAACTTGTTGACGAAAATTCAGATTCTGTAATAGAGGAAATAAAAAAAACTGTAAAAAAAATAGAGCCTGCAGTTATAATTAAAAAATAAAATAAAAAAAGGAGGGTACTGAAATGAAATATAGAAACAGGATTTTAAAAATTATAGTAGGATCATTTTTCTTTATCGTAGGTCTTTTTCCGGCTTTTGATGATAAAATGGTACTTTTGTTTCCGGGTATTAATCCAGGCATAGTATTATTATCGATTTATCTTACAGCATATTTGATTGTCGGGGGAGATGTTGTTTTAAAGGCAGTAAAAAATATATTAAACGGTCAGATTTTTGATGAAAACTTTCTAATGTCAATTGCAACTATAGGAGCCTTTATAATTGGAGAGTATCCTGAAGGGGTTGCTGTAATGCTGTTTTATCAAATCGGGGAGCTGTTTCAGGATTATGCTGTCAATAAATCCAGAAAATCAATAGCAGATCTTATGGATATAAGACCTGATTATGCGAATATAAAACGCGGCAATAAAATCATCAGAGTCGATCCTGACGAAGTTAAAGTAGGTGAAATAATTATTATAAAGCCCGGAGAAAAAATTGCATTGGATGGAAAAGTTGCCAGCGGAAATTCAACAATTAATACTTCAGCTTTAACCGGAGAATCTTTACCGCGGGAAGTTTCGGAAGGAGACGAAGTTCTAAGCGGATGTATAAATATGAGCGGGGTAATTACCGTTAAAGTTTCCAAAGAATTCGGGGAATCAACGGTTTCTAAAATATTGGATTTAGTAGAAAATGCCAGCAGTAAAAAATCGGAATCCGAAAAATTTATAACTAAATTTGCAAAATATTATACTCCGGCAGTAGTTATAATTGCAGCTTTCCTGGCAGTTATTCCGCCGCTTATCTTGAAAGATGCAGTATTTTATGACTGGTTATACAGAGCACTGATTTTCCTTGTTATATCTTGTCCCTGTGCACTTGTCATTTCAATACCGCTTGGTTTTTTCGGAGGTATCGGAGGGGCTTCGGCACACGGGGTTCTGGTAAAAGGAAGTAATTATCTGGAAGCTCTTTCTAAAACAGAAACAGTCGTTTTTGATAAAACAGGAACTTTAACAAAAGGAGTCTTTAATGTAACTGAAATAGTCACTGAGGGTATAACAAAAGAAGAGTTACTGGAAATGGCTGCTTATGCAGAAAGTTATTCGAATCACCCCATTTCAGTTTCTTTATTAAAAGCTTATGGAAAGAAAATAGACAGCTCAAAAATTTCTGATGTGGAAGAAATTCCCGGACATGGTGTAAAAGCTGCTGTGTATAATAAAATTATTCTGGCAGGAAATGCTAAATTGATGAAAAGCAAAGGAATAAAGTATGCTGACAGTGATAATATAACAGGTACAATAGTTCATATAGCAATAGACGGAATTTATAAGGGATATATAGTAATATCCGATGAAATAAAAACTGATTCAAAAAAAGCAATTGAAAATCTGAAAAAACTCGGAATTCAGAAAACTGTTATGCTGACAGGAGATTCAAGGAAAGTAGGAGAAAAGGTCGCAGAGGAATTAGGGCTTGATCTGGTTTATGCTGAATTGCTTCCGGGGGATAAAGTAGAAAAGGTAGAAAAATTATTGGCAGAAAAGCCTAAAAATAAAAATCTTTCATTTGTCGGAGATGGTATAAACGACGCCCCGGTACTTGCAAGAGCAGATGTCGGAATTGCCATGGGCGGATTAGGGTCAGATGCAGCTATTGAAGCAGCAGATATAGTTATAATGAATGATGAACCGTCTAAGATAGCAACAACTATAAAAATTGCCAAAAAAACACTTAATATTGTAAGGCAGAATATTTTCTTTGCACTTATTGTAAAGCTGATAGTATTGATTTTAGGTGCCGGAGGTATAGCAACTATGTGGGAAGCAATTTTTGCCGATGTAGGTGTGTCAGTTCTTGCTATTTTAAATGCTATGAGAGCTATGAAATTTAAAGATGAAGAATAGTAGATAATTTCAAAAATATAAAATTTAGATAAAAAACCCGCTTAACTAAATTATTATATATCAGAAAATCAGCTGTTAAAAAATTGTGATAAAATAAAGCCCTTTAAAGAGGGCTTTTTATTTAAAAAAATCTTCATAATGAACAGCTGAAAGTAAATTGTTTTTGTCGGATTTATTGACTTAATATCAGCTGTTAAATAAGAGAATACTTGACATTATAAAAATCTATAATTAATATCTGTAAGTTATTTATAATAGGGAAATAACAAAAATCTAAGTATTAAAAAGTATAATTTTCTAACTAGGGAAAGTATGGATTTTAAAATTTAATAAAAGTAAGAAAAATGAAAAATATTGTTTTAAATGTCAAAATCTTAAATAAGTATATTTTTAAAATCTCCATTAACCGGATGTTATCCGAATGGGAATTTTAAATTTCTAGTGTTAGAATCACTATATAAAATAAAGAGGCAATCGGAGGTATCACTATGGTAAAGATAAAAGAAAAAGAAAACACGGGAAATAAGTTTTATACATCTCAGGAAATGCAGATAATAAAAGAAAAAATATCAGGAATAAAAACTCCTAATAATAACAGAACCCAGAAGGTGACAGATTTAATAAATAAATTCGGAGAAGAAAGTGTCAAAAAATTAATAGAAGGAGAAGTATATTTATTAAAAAATTCAATGATACTGACTGGAAATAAAGAAGGATATAATTTGATTAACGGGAATGAGGGACAAATAACAGATTATACTTTCAAGAATCAGAATGAAATATTGAGATATTCAATGTATGAATATATAGAGCTGTTAAATAATAATACAGTATTGTAGCAAAAAGAATTTTTACATCTGAATTATTTTTATGAAATGAAAAAGCGATTTAGAAAAGCAGTAAACAGTTTAAAAATATTTTGAATGATACAATACTTTGCTTTTATAAAAATACAGATATTTGAATAAATTGATTAGAGCCGGTATTACCGGCTCTTTTTCAGCTGAATAAATAGTATGTAAGATTTTCATGGAAAAAGACCGGATACATAGATTTACTATTTGGAGAAATATAGCCTTTTTATTATATAAAATGTAAAATTTTGAATAAACAGAAGTATTTCTTTATTTTTCTTATTTTGTGTGATTTTTTTATTTGGCATGGTAATCAGGAATTAATCATAATATTAAATATATAATAATAAAAATATATATTCTGGCTTGAAAATATACTATGATTTATATATAATTTATAATAAGTTATTTGTAAAGAGGAGTGATAGCATGAAAAAAGTCAGATTATTTATTCTGGTAATGATATGTATGTCGGCTTTGGGATCATGCGGCAGCAGAAAATGCAGTACAAACGGTATTAATGTATGCGGTCCGGCAGTAAACAGATAAAATTTAGGAGGTAATAATGAAAAGTAAGTTATTGATTTTAGCAGGAATGTTATTGTTTTGTCAGCTTAGTTTTTCTCTGAGCTGTATGTACAGGGGATATTTAAAGGAGAGCAATAAAGTTTTCTATGTACATGGAAAAGATAAAAAAGAACTAAAAAATATTGATTATAAGACATTTGAAGTGGTGGATTCACTGCCTCATTTTGATCTTCTTGCCAAAGATAAAAAAAATGTATATTATCAGGGAAAAGTAGTTAAAGGTGTAAATCCAAAAACTTTTAAAATAGTAAAAGAAAATTTTCCCCCAGATAAGGGACCATGGAAATATGGCTGCGGTTCTTCCGGATATATTATCGAAGATAAGGGAATACAATATGAATTAAAAGAAGTATTTTAAGATGTATACCCGAGAATTCTAAAAAATATGATAGAATAAAAAGTTACAAAAAGGAGAAAATATGAAAAAAAAATTGATGATTTTAGCTGGAATGTTTATACTTTCTCAGTTTAGCTTTTCTTTGAGCTGTTTATTTAGAGGGTATATACTGGAAAATGACAAAGTGTATTATGAATCCAGAGAAAAAATACAATTGGAAGCAGCCGATTACAAATCTTTTGAAATCATAAGCTCTGTAAATTACAGTCTTTTGGCAAAGGATACAAATAATGTATATTATCAGGGAAAAATACTTGAAAATATTAACCCGGAAACATTCAAAATAATAGAAGAAATAAAGCCGCCGATAAGACCGGTGTGGGGATATGGGTGCGGAAGCTCCGGTTATATACTGGAAGATAAAGGAATAAGATATGAAGTAAAAGAAGTATTATAAATAATTTATTAAGTTTAAACCCAAATATATGATTTATGAAAGGTAAAAAGGGAAGAAAAATGATAAAACAGAAATTAACAGTGGGAGGAATTCCGGCGGTTCTGTGGGGAAAGGAAAGCAAGAAGGTTTTTATAGCGGTACATGGAAATATGTCACATAAAGAAGATGCTATAATTATGAAATTTGCTGAAAAAGCTGTAAGTTCAGGCTATCAGGTATTGAGCTTTGACCTTCCCGAGCACGGAGACAGAAAAAATGAAGATACATTGTGTAAGGTTCAGGAGTGTGTGTCAGAGCTTACAGCAGTAATAAATTATATAAAAGAAAGATATGAAAATGTAAATTTGTTTGCCTGCAGCATGGGAGCTTATTTTAGTCTTATGGCATATAAAAATGAAAGATTAAGCCAGTCATTATTTTTATCCCCGGTTGTAAATATGGGTAAAATTATTGATAATATGATGCTTTGGTTTGATATCAGTGAAGAAAGACTGGAAAAAGAAAAGGAGATAATGACTCCTATAGGGCAAAAGCTTTACTGGGATTATTATTGTTATGTAAAGTCTCACCCTGTTACTGTATGGGATATTCCAACTTCAATTTTATACGGTTCAAAAGATGATGTTTGTGAATATGAGACGATACTCCATTTTACAGAGATTTTTCATTGTAATTTGTGTATCATGGATAACAGCGGACATTTTTTTCATACAAATGAACAGCTGGAATTTTTTGATAACTGGCTGGATAAGTCAATATTATCATAAGAATAAACGTAAACAGAATGTTTTAAAAATTTTAATTATAAAAAAGAAGTCTTTTCCGGACTTCTTTCAAATTCTTTATTATTATATTTTAACTAAACTTCTGACTAAGTGAAAAAATCAGTCATAGTCATGGTGTGGCATGCAGTATTTACATTTAATCTTATACGCAGGATGTCTTTTTATTTCTTCATCTAAAGAATCTGCATTAAAAATATGATGTGATTTTAGTTCCTTAAGCTGACAATTTTTACGAATGTGGTCTAAATCATGACAAATTCCTGTTGAAATATCAAGAACGTATCTTTTTTTTAAATTATGAATCATAAAAAACACCTCTCTGTAGTTAGATTTACATGACTGTATTTTTACAGATACTATTAATTTATTATAACATAAATAAAAATAAAGATATAACAAATATTTACATAAAAAAACTGTATTGTAAGACAAGCATGAATACATGCTGTTTTATATAATAAAGGAGTGTAAAATGAATAATAAATTACGGATTATAATAGGAATATTAATTTTCCCGTGTTTCATTTTTTCAAATATATATCTAAAAACAGAAAATTCAGGAAAAAAAGAAACAGTAACAAATTCAGAAGCGGGGGAACTAGTTGTTTATTCCTATAATTGTTTTCAGGTGGGATATTTTATAAAGAATAATGAAATATTTTATTATGACGGAGTCGAATCAAAAAAAGTTCCTAAATCTGATATTAAAACGTTTAAGCAGATTCATTCATCAATAGGCAGGGATAAGAAAAATGTCTATTCCGGTGCAGAAGTAATTAAAGGACTGGATATAAAAACTTTGGTAATATATTCAGATGTTCTGGAACTTGAAGAGACAGAGCCTAAAATTGGCTGTTACCCCGTAATAGATATCTTACTCAAGGATAAAAACGGAATATACACTATAGGAAGAACACCGTCAGGTAAACCAAAACTGAAAAAAATAGAGAATTTCTAAACAAGACTGATAAAAAGTCTTGTTTTTTTATATAGAAATGTTTAGAAGATACAGCTATTTTTGTTTTCTAAAATTAAAATAAATGAACTAATATATATATTTTCATATACAAGAACATAAGTTTATGATAGAATATTTGTATATAAAAATTATGTAAAAGTCGAAGCAGTAATTTAATTTTACTAAGATAAATGGAAAAGAGTTTAAAAATTGACATAACTGACTTATTTTGATATAAATTAATTATTAGTTGATAAATAAAAATATTATTTGAGAGGAGCAGATTAACATGAAAACGATTTTCGGAAAAATAACATTACTTTTAATGTTTTTTCTCTTATTATTTTCAACAGCATTATCAGCAAGTTATACAAATGAGGATATTTATAAAATTAAACCGTTAGCTAAAAATGTTAAAATGACTGATGATTATATACGAGAAGTAGCACAGGCCTCATATTTATGGGCATGGCCGATGGTAAATATGCACAATAGACAGGAAATACTCAAAGAACTCAAAGAGCCAAGCTACATGGGAGGGATTGCACCTGTGGCACCTATAAATCAGCTCTCTATGCTTACTGACTATATAGATGCAAGTGAGAGACTGGTAGCAGCCCCAAATCAGGATGTAGTTTATGGTTTTGGTCTTTTTTCACTGGAAAAAGAGCCTGTTATAGTACAGATTCCTGATTTTAAAGGAAGATATTGGCTTTATCAGATAGGTGATCAAAGAACAGATGAATTATCAGAAATAGGTTCTATGTATAAAAGCAAACCTGGATTTTATTTACTGGCAGGACCTGACTGGAAAGGGACTGTACCGGATGGGATCAGCGGGGTCTTGCGTATAGATACTAATTTAGGATTTATAACACCGCGTGTTTTTGTAACAGATGATCCTAAAGATAAAGCGGCTATACAACCAATAATAAATCAGATTCTGATGTATCCTTTAAGTCAATATGACGGTAAAATGAAAATAAAAGATTGGAAAAATACTACTCCCAAGGTACCAGGAGCAGCACCGAGCGGAAGCGGGGAAACACAATGGGTAGTACCTGAAAAATTTGTAGATGAGCTGCCGCTTATATTGAAAGAAGTACCGCCTATGGAAGGAGAAGAAAATCTATATGCCGGAATAAAACAGGTTTTAGATTATGTAAATAAAAATCCTCAGGCAAAAAAAATATTCACAGATGCAGTAATAAAAACTGATAAAGAAATTTTGGCACCACTGTTTGAGCCGCATAATTACGGAACAGAATTATCATACAACTGGCATACTTTCAAAAATGGTGCACAATTTAAAAAAGACTACATGACAAGAGCAGCGGTGGCAAAATCTAATATATTTGCAAATAAATATAAAGAAACAGCCTACTTCTCGCTTGAATTTGATTCTAACAAAGTATTGCTAAACGGAAGCAATAAATATACATTAACATTTAATAAAGGTCAGCTGCCTCCCGTGGAAGGATTTTGGTCATTAACAGCATATGATCAGTATCACTTTTTCATACAGAATGAAATGTCACGTTATTCAATCGGAACTAAAACTAAAAATTTAAAGTATAATAAAGATGGTTCATTAACATTATATATTCAGTCAGAAAAGCCGTCAGCAGACAGGGTAAGTAACTGGCTGCCGGTAAAAGACGGGGAGCGTTTTGTATTATTTATACGTTCATATTGGCCTAAAAATGAAATATTAAATGGAAGCTGGACACCGCCGGCAATACAGACAATGAAATAGTATTACAAATAAGTACAGTCTTTCACTTCTGAAATCAGGATTTTGAAAGACTGTATTTTTATGATTAAACATTGAGGAGTTCAGAAAAAAATATTATATAATATGGATTAAAAATCAAAAAAATTAATTATTTAAAAGGAAATAAAAAAATAAATTTGACAAAAATATATAAATTGGATAAAATTATAAAATAGATTACTGATTCCGGCATTCTGACTCAGAGATCCGGATGCGGGTAAGTTTTTTGATATTGACAGTTATTCAGCATGTTAAATATAAGTCAGCTGAGAATCAGCAGGAAAAAGAATATTTTTACAGAGGGTGTAATATGAAGATATTAAAAGTATTAAACAATAATGTTGTTACTGTGAAAACAGAAGCCGGGGAAGAAGTTATCATTATGGGATGCGGTCTGGCCTTCGGGAAAAAGCGCGGTGATAATGTAGATGAGAGTAAAATAGAAAAAATATTTACACAAACAAGGGAAGATAAAAATCTGTACAAAAAACTGGAAGATACGATAGAAAGAATACCTGCTGAATATATTGATATTACTGAAAAGATAGTAAAGCTTGCAGAAGAAAAATTACAGATGAAATTAAGTGATACTATATATATTACTTTATCAGATCACATATATTTTGCAGTAAAAAGATTCGGCGACGGACAGTCACTCAAGAATATCCTGTTCTGGGAAATAAAAAGCAGTTATAAGGATGAATATCTGATAGGACAGGAAGCGCTGAAAATAATAAAAGACACTGTGGAGCTTTCACTTCCTGATGATGAAGCAGGTTTTATAGCACTTCATATAGTAAATGCAGAGTTAAATGAGAATATGATGAATGTAATGATTATTACTAAAATAATAAAAGAGATTACAAATATACTAAAATATCATTTTAATGTAGAGCTGGACGAGGAAAATCAGACATATTACAGATTTATTGTTCATCTGAAATTTCTTGCACAAAGGCTTCTTAATAATACAACCTGCAATCACAGCAATGATGATGAGCTTTTTAATTTAATAAGAACGAGCTATAAAGAATCATTTGCCTGCACGGTAAAAATATTTGAACATATTAAAAAAAATTATAATTATAGCTTTTCCAGAGATGAAATGGTATACTTAAGTATTCATATAGAAAAGCTGAGAAAAGAATGGAATTAAATAAGAATAATATAGATGGATTGTTACTTAATGTTTTTTAAGGCAAGACCTGAATTATGATATATAAATTTATGACAAATTTATATATTTTAGTTTTGGTCTTTTTTTATTAATAAAATTTAGAGAAAAATCCGGGAAAGGAGTAAAAAAGATGAATTATGCAGAATTATCAGAAAAAATTATAAAAGGAGTAGGAGGTAAGGAAAATATTGCCAGTCTTGTACACTGTGCCACAAGACTCAGGTTCAAATTAAAGGATGACAGCAAGGCCGATAAAAAAAAGATAGAAAATTTTGACGGAGTTGTAACTGTAGTGCAAAGCGGCGGACAGTTCCAGATAGTCATAGGAAACAATGTGGCAAAGGTCTATAATGAAATTATGGGTGAGATACAGCTTAATACAGAAGATTCACAAGGTGAAAAAGAAGGAAATATTCTAAACAGACTGATTTCTATTATTACTTCAATATTTACGCCGTTTTTGGGGGCAATGGCAGGTGCGGGGATATTGAAAGGACTTCTGGCACTGGCAACTTATAATAATATACTTTTAAGTCCTGATTCAGGAACATACAGAATTCTTTATGCAGCCGGTGATTCCATATTTTATTTTCTTCCGGTTCTGCTTGCAGCAACAGCAGCCGTGAAGTTTAAGACTAACAAATATGTTTCCATGGGTATAGCACTGGCATTATTATATCCGGATATGTCAGGCCTGCTTGCATCCTCAACTGGTGAAACACTTTTGGGAATACCTGTGGCAGCAGAATTTTTGGGAATACCCGTAGTGAGCGCTTCGTATGCTTCGAGTGTAATTCCTATTCTGCTGGCAATATGGCTTCAGGGGTATCTTGAAAGATTCCTAGAGAAGTTTATGCCTTTAAGCATAAAGAATATAATCATACCTCTGATAGTACTTATGATTATGGTTCCGGGAACATTTATCCTTGTCGGGCCTGTGGGCGGTTATATGGGAGAAATACTGTCAAAATTATATCTGAATGCTTATAATCTGAGCCCGATGATTGCAGGTCTTATAGTAGGGGCATTCTGGCAGGTATTTGTAATATTCGGAGTACACTGGGCTTTTATACCGATTATGATTAATAATCTGGCAACACCGCCGGCAGGTCTTGGATATGATACTATGCTTCCGATGCTTCTTGCTCCGGTTCTGGGACAGGCGGGAGCTGCACTGGGAGTATTCCTTAAAACAAAGGATAAAGGAATGAAATCATTAGCGGGTTCATCTATATTATCAGCAATATTTGGAATTACTGAGCCTACTGTTTACGGTGTTACCTTAAAGCTGAAAAAGCCATTTATATATGCCTGCATAGGCGGAGGAATAGGCGGTGCAATAGTAGGATTCGCAGAGGTAAAGGGCTTTGTTATGTCATTGGCAAGTGTTCTTTCCATAGTTACATATATAAAACCGGGGACAATAACAGATCCTGCCATAACATCAAATGTGGGAGCCGGAGCAGCAGGAGCGTTTATTGCCATGATAATTGCATTTCTGCTTACTTATATACTTGGCTTCGATGATATAGACAAAACAGAAGAAAAGAACCAGTCTGATGAAAGAGAAGAAGTAAAGGACAGCTTTAAGGATAGTATAAATAAAGAAACAATATACAGCCCGTTAAAAGGGAGAGTAAAAAAGCTTTCAGAAACTGAAGATACTGTGTTTGCTTCGGGAGCTTTGGGAAAAGGTGTGGTAATAATACCGGAAACAGGAGAGCTGAGAGCACCTGCCGACGGAGTAATAACAAGTATTTTCACTACAAAGCATGCAATAGGAATAACAACTGTAAATGGTGCTGAAGTTTTGATACATTTAGGAATAGATACAGTACAGCTAGGGGGAAAGTATTTTGAAGCTGTGGCAAAGGAAAATGATAAGGTGAAAAAAGGAGATCTGCTTATAAAGTTTGATATAGAAAAAATAATAGATGAGGGATTTTCTATGGATACACCTGTAGTAATCAGCAATTCCGAAGAGTATATGGATGTACTTGCAGCGGATAAGGATGAAATTGATATAGAGGAACAGCTTTTGACTTTGATAAAATAGTAAGTTAAAATAAATATAAATAAACCCTGAGAGGAGAGATTAATATGTCAGAAAAGCAGTCTGTTTTACCTGAAAATTTTTTATGGGGAGGTGCTGTTGCGGCTAATCAGTGTGAAGGTGCATATCTTGAAGACGGAAAAGGATTGTCTCCTGTGGATATTCTTCCTGATGCAGCACACGGCAGATGGGAAGCACTGGAGCACCCGATGAAAACATTGGAAACAAAATATGATTTTTATCCAAGTCATGAATCTATTGATTTTTATCACAGATACAAAGAGGATATAAAATTATTTGCAGAAATGGGATTTAAATGCTTTAGAACGTCGATCTGCTGGCCGAGAATATTTCCAAACGGAGATGATATGACACCAAATGAAAAAGGACTGGAATTCTATGATAATTTATTTGATGAATGCAAAAAATATGGAATAGAGCCTTTAGTAACAATAAATCATTTTGATACACCTGTAGAACTGATGAAAAAATATAACGGCTGGAAGGACAGAAGATGTATTGATTTTTATCTGAGATTCTGTGACGTTATATTCAAAAGATATAAGGGAAAAGTAAAGTACTGGATGACTTTTAACGAAATAAACATGATACTTCATATACCATTTTTTGGCGGAGGAATAGATGTAACAAATGAGGAAAATCCTCTTCAGACAAAGTATCAGGCGGCACATCATCAGCTGGTAGCATCTGCTATGGCAACTAAGCTGGGACATGAAATAGATCCTGAAAATAAAATAGGATGTATGCTTGCAGCTGGACAGACATATCCATATACCTGCAATCCTGCGGATATCTGGAAATCAATAGAAAAAAACAGAGAAGGCTATTTCTTTATAGACATACAGTCAAGAGGGTATTATCCTAGTTACAGTAAAAGATTTTTTGAAGAAAATAATATAAAGCTGGAATTGCATGAAGGGGATGAAAAGGTATTAAGGGAAAATACAGTGGATTATATATCATTTAGTTATTATTCTTCACGTCTGACAAGTGCTGATCCGCAAAATAACAGCAAAACTGAGGGTAATGTATTTTCAACAATGAAAAATCCATATCTTCAGGCTAGTGAGTGGGGATGGCAGATTGACCCGCTGGGATTAAGAATTACAATGAATGAGATATATGACAGATATCAAAAACCTTTATTCATAGTGGAAAATGGTCTGGGAGCCGTGGATACCGTAGAACCAGACGGAAGCATAAATGATGATTACCGTATAGAATATTTAAGAGAGCATGTACGTGAAATGAAGGAGGCAGTTCTTGACGGAGTGGAACTGATGGGATATACTCCATGGGGCTGTATAGATCTTATAAGTGCCGGAACCGGTGAAATGAAAAAACGTTATGGTTTTATATATGTTGACAGAGATAATGACGGTAACGGAACACTGGAACGAAGCAGAAAAAAATCATTTGAATGGTATAAACAGGTTATAGCAAGTAATGGGGAAAATATAAAATAATCGAAAAAATACAAAGGATGGTGTGGAAGAAAATGAAAAAGATATTGGTTTTATTAATTATACTATTTTCCTGGGGAGTAATGGGAGAGAGTGTAAAAAATAAAAATAACACGGTAACAATTTATTTTGCCAGACATGGAAAAACTTTATTTAACACCTTTGATAGAGTACAGGGGTGGGCTGACTCACCCTTGACTGAGCCGGGCATTGAAGTAGCAAAATATCTCGGTGAAGGATTAAAGGATATAAAGTTTTCCGGATATTATTCCAGCGATGCCGGACGTCAGAGGGAAACGATGGAAGTAATACTAAATCAAATGGGAATAAAAAATTATAAATTAGTGGAGAAAAAAGGCTTGAGAGAAGTATTTTACGGAGGATTCGAAGGGGATTTTAATTCTGCCGCCAAAGAAGCTGCCGCTAAAGGAATGGGAATGAGCACTGAGGAGTATCTGAAAAACTTTGATAAAATAGATATTTCAAGAGTAGTAGATGCCATAGCAAAGGAAGATCCCAAAGGTCTTGCGGAAAATTACAGCCAGGTAAAGGAAAGAACACAAAGAGCATTAAAGGAAATAGCTGAGGAGACTGCTGCAAAAGGCGGAGGAAATGTACTTGTTATTTCATCGGGAATGTCTATTCAGGTTATGATTTCTGATATGACAGATAATCCGCAAAAAAATAAAGGACTTTCAAATGCTGCTGTAGTAAAAATCATATATAATAACGGGAAATTTACTGTAGATGAAATTGGAAGCATGAAATATGTAGAAAAAGGAAAAAAACAGTTAGAAAATTAATTAATAAGAAAAAAATAAATTTTGTGCTTGATTTTTGTAATATATGTGGTATAATTAACACATGAGTTTAAAACCTCATAACCCCCCCTTTATGAGACAGAAATAATGTAGTATTTCTGTCTCTTTTTATATGACAAAAAAGGACAGTATAAACTGTCCGTACAATAACTGTTAATGAATTTTTATGGATATAAAAATTCCAGAGCATGATCTATTGTTCCCAAAAGTCCCAAATCTTTGCTTTCCATTTTAGTTATGACCGGAAGATGCATTTTATCAATGAAAGTCTCAAGGAGTGAATTTATTTCATAAATTTCTTCATGTGAGATTAGCTTACATTCTATAAACAAAATTTCCGGGTTTAAAGTAGGAATTAGTTTCAGAATAAGTGAAGAAACAAACTTTATTTTTTCATCGGGAGTCTTTATTTTTTCCAGAAAATACTGCTCCATACTTTCAAATGAAATTCTGCTTTTAGAATCAAAAAGATGATCGTCAAAAGCCAGATATGAAAACTCGCCGATAAAACTTGATTTTCCAGTATAAAGCTTATCGTTTAGAATAACACTTCCACCGACAATACTTTTATTTTCATCTCCGATATGCAGATATATTAAATTATTATAATCCTGATATTCTCTTTTATTATGGAGATTTTTTACTACAAGATTAATATCATTTTCCAGAATTACAGGGATATCCAGTTTAGATTCAAGATATGAACCCAGTTTCTGATTATTAAGTGAAGGTGTTATTGTAGTTTCCACTATTTTAGATGCATTTTCTATAATTCCCGGGATACCGATAGAAATAAATTTAATATGATTTTTCAGATTATTTTCTCTTATATATTTAGAAATAATCTCGCCAATTTTTTCTTTTGTAAAATTCTTAGTAGTAGAAATTCTTTTTTGGGTCTTTTTTTCAATATTTCCGATTATGTTAGTTACTAAAAAAATGATACTGTTTCTGTGAAAGAAAACTCCCAGCAGTTTACCGTAGTTTCTGTTCAAACGGTAATATGTTGGCGGCTTTCCCTCTGTACGTCTTCTTGAAGTAGAATCAACCTCTAAAATTTTTTCATCAATAAGATCATTTACATACTTATTGATAGTAGGAAGGCTTAATTTAGTAAGCTTTGAAATTTGAGGTTTGGTTAATACTTCATAAGTTTTGATCAAATTAATGATATTTTCCTTATTGTTCATTTTCTCCCCTTTCCCCTACAGTCTTTTAATATAGGGGTGATAAAAAATAATAAAAAGCTAAAACCATATTTAAAATAAAAATGTCGATCATATTCTATTATAACTTATAAAGTACTAAAAATCAATATATTAAGCTGTTTATAAAGTAAAAAACGTTGAATTAAAAATAAACTAAATAAACAAGCTAATTAAATAAACACTAATTACAGAGATCAGTATATTAAGCCCTAAATTGACTTTTTTATATGCCAGCACAAATGCTATAAAAGCTCCTATGACAGAAGTAACAATATTTCCTGTAGACGTAAAAATATCTGGGAAAATGAGAGAACTCAATGCAGCAAAAGGCAGAGCTTTAAAAAAGGTTCTTACCTTAGGCGAAGAAGTATCCACCTTTATAAATAAAGGAATAAGTCTAAGAAAAATTGTAGAACATGATAAAATAACAACAATAAAAAAGATTTTCTGGTTAGTCATTCTCTTCACCTGTTTCTTCCTTGTAGAATAAATTCGTATATATAACAGCTGCTAAAAGTATGGAAAGAGTTATTTTCCAACCGTTTGAAAGCAGGCTTATTACAGGAACATACATAAACATCAGTTTTATTATAATAACTAATATTACTACACGTATATACTTTATTTCTTTTTTCAGGGAAGGTACAATAAGTCCCAGAAATAATGCATATAATATTATATTAAGGCTGTTTGACAGAGTCTGCGGCAGTACGTCTCCAAATAAAGAACCAGCAAGTGTTCCAAATCCGAATGAGAGGTAAGGCAGTGTATTAAGCCCCAGCATGTAGTAAGGATTATTATTGGAATAAAAAGAAAGATAAGATATAGTTTCATCTGTAAGTCCCAGCCCTATAAGGGCCTTAAATTTAAATGATGCTTTATTTTCCAGTTTTTGATAAATGAGCAGGTTTAAAAGAGAATATCTGGAATTCAGTATAATAACTGCCAAAATAATCTCAAAAATTCTGGAAGTACCATCAAACATCAGCTTTGTACTGATGAATTGTGAAGCTCCTGCATAGTTAACCAAAGACATAAAAAAAGACAGTAAAGAATTCATACCGGAATTTTTAGAGAAAATTCCGAAGGAAACCCCAAGAGGAATATAACCAATTGCAATACTGCTGCCAGTCAGAAGACCGAGTTTGAAATTTTTTAAATTAGTAGTTGACATATACTCCCTTTCAATATTAAAATCTATATGTACATTATAAAGGTTTGGTGATAAAATGAAAAGATTTTTTTTATTAATGATCTCATTAATAACAGTAATACTGCTGGTAGTTTCCTGTGAAAAAGGGGAAAAAACGGTAAGAGTACCTTTGTTTTTAGTAAATAAAGCTGTTGCCAAAGAATTTCCTGTGGATAAAAATCTGGTTCTGGCAAGAGCTCTTCTTGAAAATCCGAAAGTATCTTTTAGTGATGACAGACTTATTATGGATCTGGATTATAAAATTTCACTTGCCGGAAACAAGTCAGAGGGTAAAACAAAAGTAAGCAGCGCAGTGTCATATGACAGTGCTACAAGAGAAGTTTATCTTACTAATCTGTCAGTAGATGAGATCAGAAATAAGGATGGTTCACTTGTAGAAAAGGGGAGAATTTATGATGTAATAAATGAGCTTCTGGCAAATTATCTTGCTAAAAAGCCAGTTTATGAGATGGAGGAAAAATATAAAGATTATGAAATTCTTGGTATAAAAATAGAAAAAGGAAGTCTTTATGTAACGGTAAAAAACTAAGAGAAAGACCATATGAATCACAAGAAGGATTTATATGGTCTTTTTTTAAACTATATAGAAAATTTTTAAAATTATATTTTCCGCATTCCATGCACTTATTGGAATAATAAGGAGTATGAATTTTTTATTTTCTGCTAAATTCATCCGACAGGAGAAATTTTATTTTTTTCATCCATGTCGTGAATTCCAAATATCATACAATTAATTCCCCTCCTGTTCCAAAAGTAAATTTCTTTATTGATTTACAATAATAATTTTTCCGTTAGCAGTATTTGATTCCATTAATAAATGTGCCTGAGCTATTTCATCCAGAGAAAAAAATTGGATATATGTGGTTTGATATGCTTTTCGTCCAAAAAATCAAGCATTGACTGTAAAGAGTCTGGGAAAACAGTTTTACTGTCAAAAATAGTTAAATAACTGCCTGATGGTATAAAATCCATTGGAGCGAATTTTTTTAATTCCCATTCACCGCCAAGAATTCCTGTCATACAGATAATTCCTCCATGTTTAAGCATACCAAATGAAGAATGCAAAGAAATGGTTCCGATCAGTTCCAGAATTTTATCAGTACCATTTTTTTTCAATCGTTTTTACTTGTTCTGATAATGTACTATCGTCAATCAAGACATGATCAGCGCCGTATTCTAAGAGCAGATTTATTTTTTCTTTATTTCTTGTAGTTGTAATAACCTTTGCCCCTATAGCTTTTGCAATCTGTAGAGATGCAATTCCGACTGAGCTGGTACCGCCCCGTATTAAAAGCGATTCATTTTTTTTAGTTTCAGAGTATCAATAAGGGAACACCATGCAGTATAATACATTTCAGGTACAGTAGCAAGTTCCTCCCATTCAAATTTTGTATTAACGGGATAAATCTGTTCAGTCGGAATCAGGGCATATTCTGCATAACTGCCGTCAAATTCACGTCCAAGTCCGCCCATCATGGAAATAACTCTCTGTCCTTTCTTTAGGGCACTGTCTGAGGGATCAAAAATTTCTCCTACACATTCGATTCCCAGAATTCTTGGAAGGCTCACAGAAGGAGAAAAACCATTTCTGGTATAAATTTCTGATCGGTTAATTCCAAAAGCTTTTATTTTCACGAGAATATGTCCGGGCTTTACTTTGGGCAGAGGAACCTGTGTAGTTATCAGCTCTCTGGCAGTCACCGCTTTTCTTAATATAACAGCTTTCATAATAAAATCCTCCTTATTTTTTGTCACTATATTTATACTTAAGATCAGGCAAGTGCTGATTGCATTGTTTATATATTATATAATGAGTTTTCTGTTTTGAAAAGCAGGCACTTTTTTATATGTTACTTACTTTTTTATCAGATTTGTACAAATGTTGTACTTATTTAATAAATTTAAGAGAAAAAAATATACGTAAAATATGTTATAATATTATTGTTAAATTTAGTATATGAAATTAATAGTGTTTAAAATAGCGGAGGTAATTATGATAGCAAAAAAAGATATGCCGTTTTGTCCGGTTGCCTTAACTGTGAATATGATAGGAAATAAATGGAAGCTTCTTATTCTTAAGAATGTTCTTACAGGAACAAAACGGTTCGGAGAGCTCAGTGAAAATATTAACGGAATTAGCCAGAAGGTTTTGACAGATAATTTACGAAAGATGGAGCATGACGGGATATTAGTACGTACAGTATATCCAGAGGTGCCGCCGCGTGTAGAATATAGTTTAAGTGCTATTGGAGAGACAATGAGACCAATTATAACTGCTATGGAAATCTGGGGACTGGAATATAAAAAGATAATTTCCAAAGACTGGTAAAGTGGATATTGAAGTATATTTATATTTTGATTTATTGTTTTTGACATAGATAAAGCCGGATTTCAAAAATCCGGCTTTACGTTAGCTTAATGTGTGTATTTCTGAACTAGAAGAAATACTTTAATTTCTCTTCCGGCTCTTTTTTACCAAGAAACGACCCGATTATAAAAAATAATATAGAGATCAGAATAGCAGGTACAATCTGGTTTGTTTCAAAAACAGTTATTTTCTTGTATGAAAGATAGATAAATGAGACAACACCGCTTAGCATGGATAATAAAGCACCTGTGGAATTTGCTCTTCTCCAGTAAAGCCCAAAAAGAATAGGACACAGAAAAGATGCTTCAAGTCCGCCGAATGCAAAAAGATTAATATAAACCAGCAGCTTTGGAGGGTCAAGAGACAGAAAAAATACAATTAACCCAATAATAAGAGTAGTCATAGTACTGATAGTTCTTATTTTTTTCTCATTTATTTTTTTTGATTTTGAAAAATAGTTAAGGTATAAGTCTTTTACTATTGCTGATGAAGCAATAATAAGCATTGTATCAATAGTGGACATAATTGCCGCAAGCGGTCCTCCTATAAAAATACCTACTAAAATAGGATTCAGATACTTCAGGCTGACCATAGGAATCAGCTTATCACCGACCTCTGCTCCGGGCATAAGCGGAATAGACATAAATCCTATCATATGTGTAACAATCATAAGAAAGCCTACTACAAGTGTTCCTATAAACATAGCATTATGCATAGATTTTGAATCTTTAAATCCCATACATCTGACAGTAGTCTGAGGCAGACCTAAAATTGCCACTCCTACAAGCACCCAGAATGAAAGAAGATAAGGGATAGGAAGATTTCCGCCTGAATCAGGTCTCAAAAGATCTGGATTTATTTCAGCTATATTTTTTACAATATTTCCCATACCACCGCCTACCTGGTACAGCTTTAAAAACAAACATACAGCGGCAATAATCATAACCACGCCCTGTATGGCATCTGTTATGGCTACAGTTCTGAAGCCGCCGAAAGCAGTATAAATAATAACAATAAGGCAAAATAAAATCAGTCCGGTAGTATAGTCATATCCGGTAACAGTTTCAATAAGACGTGCACCGCCTATGAACTGTGCAATCATCGAGGCTATAAAAAAAACAAGAGTCAGCAGGGCGCCGCTTACCACTACAATATCACTGCTGTACCGTGCTTTAAGATAATCTATTATAGTAACGCCGTTTATTTTTCTTGATATAATAGCCAGTTTTTTCCCAAGTATTCCCAAAGTCAGAAAGGCTGTGGGTGTTTGTATACAGGCAAGAAAAACCCAGCCGAGTCCTATGTTATATGCAATAGCCGGACCGCCTATAAATGAACTGGCACTCACATAACTTGCTATAATGGTCATGGCAAGAACAAAACCGCCCATGCTCCGGCTTCCCATGTAGTATTCTTCAATAAAATTTAAATTCGAACGTTTTTCCATCCGTTTTACCCTGTATGCAATATAAAGCATGATCATCAGATAGATTATTATAGGTAATATGATAAGTAGTTTATTGTTTGTCAATTTTTTCACATCCCTGCTCTTCATTTTCAAAATTTTCATCTAAAGGTATATCTTTAAAAAAGTATTTCAGAGAAAAGTAAACCAGAGTGGAGAAAACCATAAATCCCAAAATACATGAATAGAAAAACCAGCTCGGAAGTCCGAAAATATAAGTATATTCCTCAGTCTTTCTGTTTCCCAGTCCGAAGCCGAACAGACACCACCATAAAAAATAAAAGATATACAATATACACGTAATAATTACTTCTTTTTGAATTTGTTTTTTTATACTTTCTTTCAAAATACACCTCCGCTAAATGTAATATTTTAGAAAAAATATTGTTTAAGTGATTATACATGATATAATCCAAGATATCAAGCATATTAAATCTCTGGGCATATTATGACAAAATGAAGCGGTTTTATAAAAATGACAGCTATAGTAAAAATATCAGGTAATATTAATAAACATACTGTGAATACTGATATCTGTTAATTTTATTTTTATAAATCAGATGTGCAAAATAAATAAATTTTATATAAAAGATTTGTTATGGAACAGAAAGCATTTTGTTATTATGATATTCCAAGTGTAGTTTTTATTATTATATTATTTCATGTTCTGTTATCGGCAGTATTATTATCAGGTATATCTGTAAAAGGTGCTTTGAATATCTGACATTGCTTGATATTACATCAGTAAAGCTTGCAAATATTTGAAAAATGAAATAAAATAATATATGAAATTTTGATATCCTGATTATAAAAAAATACAATATTAACAGAAATCAGGAAAACTGTAAAATTTTATAATTCAAACAAAAAGTAAAGTGTACCGGAAAGGATAAAATAATGAAAAATATCTTAATCGGGGTAAGCGGAGGTATTGCAGCATATAAGGCTGCGAATATAGTATCAGGTTTGAGAAAAAGGGGATATGACGTAAAAGTAGTGATGACTGAAAATGCAGCTAAAATAATAACGCCGCTGGCATTCGAATCGTTATCAAAGCATGATGTAGCAGTGGATATGTGGGAAAGAAATTTTAATGTGAATGTGGAACATATTGCTCTTGCTGACTGGGCTGATATTATACTGGTAGCACCGGCTACATATAATATAGTGGGAAAGGTAGCAGGAGGTATAGCAGATGATATGCTTTCCACTGTAATTTCAGCATTTAATAAAACTGTTTATTTTGCACTGGCAATGAATGTAAGAATGTATGAAAATCCAATCTTGGCTGAAAATATAAAAAAATTAAAAAAATACGGCTATAAATTTATAGAAGCAGATGAAGGACTTCTGGCTTGTAATGTAAATGCTAAAGGAAGATTGAAAAACGAGCAGGAGATTATAGAGATAATTTCAAAAGAACTGGAAGAAACTGAAAAAATCAGTACAGATAAGCCTTTGGCAGGGAAAAAGGTAATGATAACAGCGGGAAGAACTGAGGAACCGTTAGATCCTATAAGATATTTTTCAAACAAATCTACAGGAAAAATGGGATATTCTCTCGGTGAAGAAGCTGAAAAGCTGGGAGCTGATGTTACAATTGTGAGCGGACCGACAAATATAGACAAGCCTGACCGGGTAAATATAGTAGAGGTAAGAACAGCTGAGGAAATGTACGGAGAAGTGATGAAATATGAGGCGGAGCAGGATATTATCATTGCAGCAGCAGCAGTAGCCGATTACAAACCTGAATATACTGCAGATAAAAAGATAAAAAAAGGTGATATGTTAACAGTTAATTTTATAAGAAATAAAGATATTCTTCTGGAATTAGGAAAAATAAAAAAGGATAAAATTCTGGTGGGCTTTGCTGCTGAAAGTGAAAATCTAATTGAAAATGCAAAAGAAAAGCTCCAGAAAAAAAATCTTGATATGATTGTAGTAAATTCTGTCGATAATTTCGGAACTGATGATAATACAATTACTTTATTGGGAAAAGATTTTGAAACAGATTTTGAAAAAATGGAAAAAAAGAAGGTCTCGAAAGAGATATGGAAAACTATTAAAGAAAAATTTTTATAAAATCATATAACGTAAGAAAGTTACTTCCACCTGATCTGTGGAAGTAACTTTTTTTGTACTGTTATTTTACTTTAAGAAAGATTTTTAAACCATATATGATTTATTTCAAAAACCATCTGTGCTGATCTTAAAATTTGATTTTGCGATTATACTATTTAGAAAATTTGACCCCGATAATTCAAATACATCTGTTTTTATTTATTTAAAGTTTCTTGCAAGCGGTGGTTTTATAATTATATATTATCATGAAATTTTGAGGTATATGCGGGGTTATAACTTATCAAAATTAAAAAATATTATTTCCAAAACTCTTATTCCACTACAATGTTTAATATACTAGTTACTTTAATAAATAATACTGTGACGAGTATTTCAAAAAAAATTATAACAGATTACAGTAAACAGTCTGGATAATTCTCCGGTTTTGAAAAAAATCTCTGTATTAGCATATGGTTTTAAAATGTACTAAAGTAAAAAATGTAAATTTATATATTTCCACGGGGTATATTATTACATGAATATTCTATTTATAGTATAATACAAAAGATGTGGTCTAGCTGCTAAATATAATACTTAATTAATTTATGCAGACTGCTTTTTGCACTTAATATAATCCGTTATACGCTGTTACATTTTCATTGGAAGGTAGTTAAAATCAAAACTTTTGTTTCAAGATACTCCTTTCTCAAATTTTTTAGTTAACATAATTATATATTATGTTAACTTACCTAATAGAATTAATACTTGACAAACTAAATGATAAAATTATACAATATCGTATATATAAAAAGTTTTGATTTAAAGATTGATATTTTAAAGAAAAGTTTATAAAACAAAAAATGAGTATAATTGTAAAAAGATTAAAAAGTATAGTTGATAAGCTAAAAATATTTTTCTTAAAAAATTAGGGCTTTTTATTTTTTATTTAAATAAGTTAACATAATATATAATTATGTTAACTATTTTGTAGTTTTGTGTTATAATCAAAAAATAAGGGTTTAGAGAAGCTATTAATAAATTGATACAAAAATTTTTTTTTCTGCAAAATAAAGGAAAAAAGCTTCTGCAATATTTGAAAATAAATTATTTGAAATACTTTTTACAGTTATAAAGTTTTTCGAAATAAATAAAACAAATTAATAAATAACTTTAATTATGAAGATAACACATTGGGGAAAATATTTATGGATAAAATTATAGAAGAATATAAAAATACTCTTCAGATGAAATTTTTTTCGCAGACTACAATTAACGCATATATGGCGGATATAAAAAAGTTTTTGGAATTTCTTCCTGAAAAAAATCTGGAGATTATTCCAAAAGAGATTCATAATTACAGAAAATATCTGAAAAACAATTATAAAGTGAGTACAATAAACAGAAAAGTAACTACTTTAAATAATTTTTTTAAGAGTCTGGGTATAGATGTAAGATTAAAAGCAGAGAAAGTACATAGAATGAGTATTAAAGATGACTTTCTTACAGAAAGGGAGTATAAAAGACTTCTGAAATTTGCTATTAACGAGAAAATCAGGATTACTATGGTGGTTCTGGCTCATACTGGAATAAGAGTATCCGAACTCAAGTATATTCATGTAGAAAATCTGAAAACAGGTATAGTGGAAATAGAGAATAAAGGAAAAATCAGAATTATAATTCTTTCAAAAAATTTGATAAATATATTGAAAAAATACTGCGGAGAAAGAAATATAAAAAGCGGAAGCATAATCGAAGTAAGCAGAATATACATACATAATTCACTGAAACAAAGTGCTGCCAATGCACGCGGCGGTTTGAAAAAGAGCAAGGTACATGCACATGCTTTCAGGCACTTATTTGCTGTTCAGTTTTTGAAAAAGAATAATAATATTGCTGCACTTGCAGATATACTGGGACATTCCTCACTGGAAACCACCAGAATATATACAAGTCTGAATAAGAGACAATTTCAGGAGATGCTGGAGGATATAATATAAAAATATAGACAGGCAAAATTTTATATGAAACAAAATGTTTTTATATTAAATCAAAGAGCAGAAACCTAAATATAGGCAACGGTTTTATAAAACTGTTGCTTTTATTTTTTATAACAAAATCACCTGATAGAAGAAAATACAGGTGATTTATTGCGAAATTTATTTAATTATACAGATTTTTTAAGTATTTCGAAAATATCTTTTTCTTCAAGCATATGGTAGTAGCCAAGTGTTCCTTTTCTGGCAGCACCTTTGGCCATGACATCAATTTTGGAATCGTCCACATTTTCATCGGAAAGCTTTGACGGCATGTCCAGTGTATCAAAGAAATCCCTTATTTTTTCAATAGTTTTCAAAGCCGCTGCTTTTTCATCATCATTGGATATGCCGAATACATTTTTCCCCAGATTCAGGAATTTTGTAAGCGGAAGAGATTCAGCGATGTCTTTATCCAGATAATATTTCAGAACATTAGGGAAAAGTATGGCAAGTCCGGCACCATGAGTAATATCATAAATAGCACTTACTTCATGTTCAATTCCGTGTGAAGCCCAGTCCCCGTGTTTTTTTCCATATGTAACCAGATTATTCAGAGCAAGAGAGCTTGTCCACATAAGGTTTGCCCTGGCTTCATAATTATCCGGTTCTAAGACAGCTTTTTTTGCATAATTAATAACGTTTATCATCATTGCCTCGGTAAGTCTGTCAGGAAGCCCGTCATCATCATGGGATGAAAAATATTGTTCCAGAAGATGACTGACTATGTCGGTAGCACCGGCAGCAGTCTGGTATTTTGAGACACTAAATGTAAGTGTAGGATCTTCAAATGTAAAGACCGGTACAAGAAGCGGATGACCAAAAGCCAGTTTTTCCTGTGTCTTTTCATTTGAAATAACAGAACCGCCGTTCATTTCAGAGCCTGTAGCGGCAAGCGTCAATATAGAGCCTATAGGAAGTACATTTTTTACCTTTGCTTTGCCAAGAAGAAAGTCCCATGGGTCTCCTGTATAATTCACGCCGGCTGAAACAGCCTTAGCACAGTCAATAGTGCTGCCACCTCCTACAGCAAGTATAAAATCAAGATTATTTTCCTTTATTATTTTAATTCCTTCTCTTACGCTGGATATGTCAGGATTAGGCTTTACACCTGAGAGCTCCTTAAAGAATATGCCTTTATCATTTAAAAGTGAAACAACTTTATCATGTAGTCCGGTTTTTTTTATACTATTTTTTCCATATAAAAATAAAACTCTGTTCCCGTGAAGAAGAATTTCTTTTGGGAGCCTTCCTAATTCATCTTTTCCAAATATTATTTTAGTTGGAATATTATAAGTAAAATTTAGCATTTGCTGCCTCCTGTTATTATTTTTTTTGATTTCTGAAAATTAATAAAACTAGTAGTTATAGTACTTTGAATGACTATGATTTTTCTCAAATTTGTATGAAATTAATCTGTAATATACAACCAGTATACAAAAACCGTAAAAAATTATATGTTAATTTATAAGTTATAAGGTCTTTCTCAATTTATGTACTTTTTTATGTGTGTATACTTTTATAGATAATTCAGCTTTTAACTATTCATACAATGAATTAAGATGAGGGAATTCATTTTTTGGAATATTTCTTGATAAAAGATTTTCGAAATATTTTTTGTTTAAAGTATGAAATTGTTTGTAAAAATATAATAGTTGTATATTTTGCCGCTTAGTATATTATATTTCTTCAATTTTTTTCCATTATAAAAAGCTTGAAGCATAAAAAAAATTAGCATTGGTATACTGACTAGCTGCTAAGGAAAGGGCTTCTTGTGAGTAGAGAATGCACTCAGAAGCTAATTCCAAAATATAATCTTTAAGATTTTACTCCATAATAAACTCCTCTAAAAAAGAAGATATAGAGAATTATAACATGAGAATAAAAAAATAACCACAAGGGATCAGAACATTTGCCCTAATGGTTTCGAATCAACATAAGAAAGTGAACTATTTTAACAGGAAACAATAAATCAATTAAATAAAATATTTTAAGAGTCTGAGTGGGTTCTTTTTTTATAAAAGCTTTACAGAGAATTCAGATCTATGATAATATTTGTAATAAAATGGACGAGGAGAGATATATGAAGAAAATTATATTATTTATTTTGTTAAGTGTATTTATTTTTAGTGGACCTTATGAAATAAAAAATAATAAGATATATTATTATGGGTTTTTATTAGAAAATTCTGATTCTAAAAGTTTTGAATATTTAGGTGATGAATATGCTAAAGATAAAAATAATGTTTATTATGCAGGTGAAAAATTAGAAGATGTAGAAACTCTAAGTTTTAAATATTTAGGTGCTGATTATAGTAAAGATAAAAATAGTGTTTATTATGGAAATAGAAAATTAGAGAAAATAGATTCAAATAGCTTTGAAGTTATATTTAAGTTTGGAAAAGACAAAAATAATGTCTATTTCTATGGTAGCAAAATTGAAAATATAGATATAAAAAGCTTCGAATATATAGGTAGTTATTATATTAACGATAAGAAAAATATTTACTTTTATCCAGAAAAATTGAAAGACGTAGATTTATTAAGCTTTGAATATATAAATGGATATCATGGAAAAGATAAAAATAGCGTTTATTTTGCTAGTACAAAATTGAAAGATTCAGATCCTCTAAGTTTTGAATCTTTAGATTTTTTTTATGGAAAAGATAAAAACAATGTATATTATTTTGATTCAAAAATAATGAATTCTGATTCGGAAACATTTAAAGTATATAAAGAAAATAAATATATTAAAGACATAATTTATGATTCAGAAGATAAAGAAAACTATTATTTTGGAGGAGAAATAGTAAAGAAAAAATAAATATGAAAGAACTTTAGTAAGCTTGAGTTCTTTTTTATATAAAAAGCTAAATAATATATTATAAAATGACATCAACAATTTGAAAATATGTTACGGAGTGACTCAAAGAAATAGTAAAATTAATAATAGAAATTGTGTAATGTCAAGAATTAAAAGTAACTATCATTTAAAGTTATATATGGGAAGATAGTATCAATTTTCAATTTTACTACCTTAGTAATATGAGTTCACATATAATTCACAAACATGTGATAGAATAAATACATGCTTAGAGAGGAGATTTTCATATGAATATTTTAATGAAAAAAACAAGTGTACCAATTTTATATATTTTTTCAATTTTTTCATTTTTGATACCTTTTATTTTAATGTATATGGCTGAAGTAATTCAAAATGTTAAGTTAGCTTGGATAATTTCATTATGGGTATTTCCATTATGTCTTGTAGCTAGTATATTACTGGGTGGTATAGGTATACATATATCATCAAAGAAAAAGAATAAAAATACAATTGTTATAGGAAGTCTTATAATTTTTACATTATTGTTTATTTACTTTTTTTATGCATAAATTATAGGCTGAAAAGAACTGGAGCAGAAAGGTATCTGAATAATTTAAAAAAGTGAGGTTAGAGCCAAAATGAAAGGCTCTTTTTTCTTTGTCTAAATAATGTATAATTTTTAAAAGATTTATCTGAAATATATAATGAAAATTTGGATATAAGGAGCAGTTAGAAGATTTTGCAATAATAAACACAGAATCATTAACAAGATTATTTAGGAATAAAAAAGATTTAGTATTAACAACAAATAATGAATATTTGTGCATAGAATATGATAATGAAGAAGATTCTAAAAAGGATATGATAAGAATATAGAAACTTCATCTAATATATATTACAAATTGCATGGAATATAAAGTGATGATTCAGAAGAAATAAATTATATTTTTTTGTTCATCATAACTTGAGACCAGATTTTTCTGATCTTTTTTATTTATAATATATGAATTCTATCACATAATATAAATATACATATAATAAATAAAATATATATAAAAGTATTGAAAGAAAAATTCAGAATAAACAAGGATTTTTCATAATAAGAACAGTTGAAAATTATGCGAAATAAAGTTATAATTACAGGGTGTATATTTATCAGAGAAAACTTTTCTCCGGTGAATACAGAAAGAAAGGAGAATGAAGGAATTAAAGCTGATTTTCTTATATTTCTTTGTATTTTTCTCAGCTATGTCCTGCAGAACTGAAAAGACAAACCGGGAAACAGCATTATAAACAATAAAACTATGTGATAAAAACGGGGTATCTGGAAAAAATAGAGTAGAGATGTCGCAGGGAAAGGAAATAAAGTATAAATATGAAAATATACACATATAGGAATTCTGTGGAAAGAGAAAAATAAACTTGCAGCAGATGAAACAGAATACAGAATTTTTATCTCCAAAAATAATAAAATTTATTATTTACAGTTAAGTTAAGGAAGAAAATTTAAAATTTTTTGGAAAAATCCAAAAAGAGAAATAAAAATTTGTAAAATATTCAAAAAAGTACTTGAAAAAAATGAAAAAATGTATTATTATGTTTTTAGCACTCAGAGTTAGTGAGTGCTAAAAAAGAAAAAAACTATGATAAGGAGGGTTAACATGAAAATAAGACCATTAGGTGAAAGAGTGTTAATCAAACAGACAAAACAGGAAGAAACTACTAAAAGCGGGATTGTTCTGCCTGATACGGCATCAAAGGAAAAACCCATAATAGGAGAGGTCACTGCAATAGGTGAAGCTATAAAAGAGATAAAAATAGGGGACAAAGTAATATATGAGAAGTATGCCGGAACAGAAGTAAAGGATAATGACGATGTATATCTTCTGCTTGAAGTAAAGAATGTTTTGGCAGTTGTAGAATAATAAAAATGAGGAGGATAAAATGGCTAAGCTGATAAAATTTAACGAAGAAGCTAGAAAAGCGTTGGAAAAAGGAGTAGATGCTTTAGCTGATACAGTAAAGATAACTTTAGGACCAAAAGGGAGAAATGTTGTATTAGATAAAGGATACGGACTTCCGACTATTACAAATGACGGAGTTACAATAGCTAAAGAAATAGAACTTGCAGATCAGTTTGAAAATCTTGGTGCACAGATAGTAAAAGAGGTAGCGACTAAATCAAATGATGTGGCAGGAGACGGAACAACTACTGCCATAGTACTTGCACAGGCCTTGATAAAAGAAGGACTGAAAATGGTTTCATCAGGAGCAAATCCTGTATTCCTTAGAAAAGGAATGGAAAAAGCAGCTAAAAAAGTAGTGGAAGAATTAGGAAAAAGAGCTAAAAAAATAAACAGCAATGCTGAGATAGCTCAGGTTGCTTCTATTTCAGCAGCAGATGAAGAAATAGGAACATTAATAGCACAGGCTATGGAAAAAGTAGGAGAAAACGGTGTAATTACTGTAGAGGAGGCTAAATCTCTTGATACTACACTGGAAGTAGTGGAAGGAATGCAGTTTGATAACGGATATCTTTCTCCATATATGGTAAGTGATGCAGAAAGAATGGTTTCTGAATTAGATAATCCATTTATTTTAATAACAGATAAAAAAGTAGCAAGTATGAAAGAACTTCTTCCTGTATTGGAAAAAACAGTAGAAACTGGAAGACCTATGCTTATTATTGCTGAGGATGTAGAAGGGGAAGCACTTGCTACATTAGTAGTAAATAAACTAAGAGGGACACTAAATGTAGTAGCTGTAAAAGCTCCGGCATTTGGTGACAGAAGAAAGGCAATGCTTGAAGATATCGCAGTATTAACTGGTGGAGAAGTAATTACCGAAGAAAAAGGAATAAAGCTTGAAAATGCAGATATTACTTCACTTGGGCAGGCTAAAAAAGTAAGAGTAACAAAGGATCATACAGTAATAGTAGATGGTGCCGGAGATTCTGCAGTTATAAAAGGAAGAGTAGGACAGATACAGGCTCAGATACTGGAAACTACTTCAGATTATGATAAAGAAAAATTACAGGAAAGACTTGCTAAATTATCTGGAGGAGTTGCAGTGGTAAAAGTAGGAGCTGCTACAGAAACAGAAATGAAAGAAAGAAAATTAAGAATAGAAGATGCGCTGAATGCTACAAGAGCAGCTGTAGAAGAAGGAATAGTTCCTGGAGGAGGAACAATCCTTGTGGAAATTTCTAAATCTATAGAAGAATTTAAGCTTGACGGTGAAGAAGGAATCGGTGTGGAAATCGTTAAAAAAGCACTGTTTGCACCATTAAAGCAAATAGCAATTAATGCAGGAGCGGATGCGGGAGTTATTCTTGAAAAAGTAAAATCTTCAGAACCTGGAACTGGTTATGATGCGGCTAAAGAAGAATATGTGAATATGATTAAAGCCGGGATAGTAGATCCTGCTAAAGTAACAAGATCTGCTATACAAAATGCCGTATCGGTTTCATCGGTATTATTAACTACTGAAGCAGTAGTGGCAAATGAAAAAGAAGAAAAAGCAATGGGTGGCGGAATGCCTGGCGGGATGATGCCCGGAATGATGTAATATAAAAAAATGATGACTGTGAAAGCAGCCATCATTTTTTCTTAAATATCTTTATGCTTTTTTCTCCGTCATCAAAATACTGTGCCTGAATTTTCAGAATATCATCTTCATACTCAAAATTTTGGTTTCTGTAAATACTGGAGATATCATTCCACATAAATAAAAATGAATTATTTAATGCATAAGAGTTCTCAAATATTAATGATTTATACTGATTAAAAGAATCAATTTTTGTGATATTCGTGATAAGTGTATATTGATTTTGATATTTTGATATATTTTCTTCCATTTTTTCAATGAAATAGGTTTCGAAAGTAGTTTTAGCTCCTTGGAATTCATTTTCATATTCCGAAAGCATTTTTCTGATTACTTCCAAAAATTCTTCATATGATATGGAATTCAGTCCGAAAAGGATTTGATTAAAAAGTGTATCATAATTATCCACTGTATCAAAATATCTCAAAATATTATTTATCTTCTCAAATTTGGCTTCTGTAAGTGAAAAGAAATCAAAGCCTGTGACTTTTGCATTTCTCTTATTGCTTTTCTTGACTTTATTGTAAAAAAACTTGGTTTGGGAAATTTTGTTGATTTCATTCAATGATGGCTGCAATACATATTTTTCAAAATCATATATTCTTTTATAGCTGTTTTTGAGATGCAGGACTTCTTTAAGCTTGTCTATTTCTATCTTGGTGTACGGGAAATCTGAAAGTTTATTAAGTAAAAAATTATATAAATGTATTGATGAAAATGAAGAAAATGAAAAGAATACATTTATATTGATCTCTGATAAAAAGTGCTGATTATTAAAGGTATTAATGAAATCGTTGGAAAAAGTAAGCTCTATTTTCTCATGATTAATGACTTTGTAAGAGGATATTATGGAAAAGCTTCCTAAATATTCTGATTTGGAAGTTATGATATTATAGCTTATATTAAGATTTTTGAAATCATTTAAGATATTAAAGATTTCATCATTTGAAAATAAGTTTGTTCTATTTTTTAGGTTTACAATTGAACAGTTAAAAATTTTTTGGTTTTTGAATTCATTATTATCTAAAATGAATTTCATAATTTTTTTGTCATAAAAGTTAATTGTCCTGTTTAGATCAAGAAAATTTATCATAGTTTTATCACCTTTATATAGACGAATACGAATATGAATTAATTCGTTCAATGTCATTGTACTATATTTTAAAGGCATTTGTAAAGTAAAATAAAAAAAATTAGACGAATGGCAAAAAAGACTTATTGTATAAAGGCAAAAGGGATAGTAAAATATTAATAGTAAAATAAATATCTTTTGTTTTGAATATATTTAAAAAATTTTAAAGGGGTGAAAATAATGATTAATGAAAATATGATAGCTTTGAAAGAAAGCTGTAAAACACCAGAAGAAGCAGTCATTAGAGCCGGAGAGCTCTTGCTGAAAAACGGTAATGTAACACAAAATTACATAGATGCGATGGTAAAATCTTATAAAGTAAACGGAGCATATATAGTAATAGCGCCAAGATTCGCAATGCCTCATGCAAGACCGGAAGAAGGAGTTTTGAAAGCAGGTTTTTCTATTCTTACCTTAAAGGAAGGTGTGGAATTCGGGAGTGCTGAAAATGATCCGGTGGATCTTATTATAGGTCTGGCAGCCAATAATAGTAATGAACATGTAGAAGTAATACAGAAAATAACAGAAATTTTTTCTGACAATGAAAAAAGAGAAACAATATTTAATGCAGAAAATAAAGAAGAAATAATGAAATTATTTAAGGAGGAACAGTAATGAAAGTATTGACAGTTTGCGGATTAGGTATGGGAACAAGCCTTATCTTAAAAATGAATGTGGAAAGTATATTAAAGGACAATAATGTAAAGGCAAATATAGAGCATATGGATGTATCGGCAGCAAATAGCACTGATGCAGACCTGATAGTAACAAGTAACGAACTGGCCGGAAATCTGGAAGGACACAAGGCAAAACTTGTGGTAATAAAAAACTTCTTTGATAAGGAAGAAATAATCGCGGCCCTGAAAGAAGCAGCAATTATTTAATATAAAAAAATTAGGAAAGGGAGAGTGAAAAATGTTAATACAGATTTATGATTCAATCATCAAGCCGCTGTCATGGATTGCTACCAATATTTTTGGCGAAGCATTTATTTTAGTGGGAATAATAGTTTTACTGGGATTAGTTCTCCAAAAAAAGTCAATCAGTGCTATAGCGAGCGGAACAATAAAAGCGATGATCGGGTTTCTGATAATAGGTGCAGGAGCCGGAATAGTAGTCGGAGCATTGGTAATTTTTCAGCCTATGTGGCAGGAAGTATTTAATTTACCGCCGCAAAATCTAGGCTCATTTATTGGGCAGGCAGGTTTTATTGATAAATACGGAAGTGTGGTAACTTTTTCCATGGCAATGGGATTTTTGATAAATATCTTACTGGCAAAATTTACCAAATTTAAGTATATTTATCTTACAGGACATATGATGTTCTGGACAACAATGATATTTGCAGGAATAATGGTTAACACAGCACCTGAAATAGCACCATGGAAATTAATCTTGGTTCTATCTGTATTTATGGGGATATACTGGACACTGCAGCCAGCATTGGTACAGCCTTTTTTGAGAAAGATAATGAACAGCGACAACATAGCTTTAGGTCATACATCAGCATCAGTGGCAATACTGGGTGCAATATTTGGTAAATTTCTCGGGAATAAAGAAAGAGATTCAGAACATATAAAGCTTCCTGAAAAGCTGGAATTTTTGAGAGATTCCAATATAGTAACGGCATGTACAATGGGATTGTTATTTCTGGTAGGAGCAGCTATACTTTCTACTAAAGATACTGAAGGAGCTAAAGCTTTAATAGCTCAGGCAGGACAGACAAACTTTTATGTTTATTCCATAAAGCAGTCATTTATGTTTGCCGGTGGAATAGCAGTAGTACTAATGGGTGTAAGAATGTTTATAGGAGAAATAGTTCCGGCATTTAACGGTATCGCGGAAAAACTGGTACAGGGCGCAAGACCGGCTCTTGACTGTCCGGTAGTATTTCCATATGCACCGAATGCAGTAATACTAGGTTTCCTAGGAGCATTTATAGGAGCATTATTCTGGCTTGTGGTACTTGGAAAAACTGCAGGTTATGTATTTGTTCCGACAATGATAGTTCTTTTCTTCCATGCTGGTACAGCAGGAGTATTCGGAAACTCTACCGGAGGAATAAGAGGAGCAGTAATAGCAGGTTTCATAACAGCAACAATAGTAGCAATAGGACAATATTTAATGGTTACTTTCCTTATTACACATACTATACCGGATACAGCAATGTGGGCAGCGGATTCTGATATGTTTATTTTAGGAGTTATATTTAAGTTCATTGCTCAGATAATAGGATAGCAACCAAGAAGAGGTGAAACATGAGTTTTATAAGAACTTTTTTTAAAGATATAGATCCCGAAGATTTGGGATTTACATATTCACATGAACATATAGTATGTATACCGCAGTATTGGAAAGAAAAAAACGCAGATGACTTATTACTTGATGATCCTGAAAAGTCAAAGCTGGATGTTCTTGACTTTAAAGAACTGGGCGGAAAAACAATAGTAGATGCCACAGCAATAGATTATGGAAGACAGGTAGAAGAAGTAGCAAAAATTTCAGAAGAAACAGGAATTCAGATAATAGGTACAGCAGGATTTAACAAAAGCTTTTTATGGAAAGCCCATTTAACAGATCATTTGAAAAAAGTCGTAGGTAATTATTCTACCTATGGTGATTGGATAGAGGATAAGAGTATAAATGAGCTTGCAGATTTTGTAATCAAAGAAGTGGAAGTAGGACTGGAAGGGACAGGCTTTAAGGCCGGTCAGGTAAAATTCGGAACATGGTATAATTCTATTTCACCTCTTGAGGAAAAGACAATAAGGGCTGTAGCAAGAGCACATAAAGCTACAAAAGCCCCGGTACATTCACATACAGAAGCCGGAACAATGGCTTTGGAGCAAATAGAAATTTTGGAATCCGAAGGAATAGATATAGGAAATGTATCTTTCGGGCATATGGACAGAAACCTTGATCCATATTATTATCAGGAGATATTAAAAAAAGGTGCATATCTGTCTTTTGACGGAATAGGTAAAATAAAATATGCTCCTGAAAGTGCAAGAATATCAGCAATTATAGAACTTTGTAAAAAAGGTTATTCTGATAAGATTTTGATAAGCGGTGATACTGCAAGAAAATCTTATTACAAGCATTATGATTATGGTTTAGGTCTGGAATTCATTATAAAAAAATGGATACCGAGATTTATAATAGAAGCAGACAATGCCGGATTAGACGGCACAGGTCTGATTAAGAAATTTTTTGTCGAAAACCCTAAAAATTGTTTTACTTTTAAAGTATAAAAATGGTAATACCCGCCTAAAATTTTGATATAGAGAAAGAACAGGAGAAACGGTGGTTTCTCCTTTCTTTGAATTCAGTGCTTTTATCAGGAAATGGAGTGAAATATGAAGTATCAGGAACAAAACTCAAAAGAAATAAAAGAAATTATAGAAAAGGTAAAGGTAGCTATCCTGCCTTTGGGGGCAGTAGAAGCACACGGACCTCATCTTCCTTTGGGAACAGATAATTATCTTTCGGAAAGAATTGCCGAAAAGCTTTCTGAAAATGTAGAATGTCTGGTTTTTCCGACACTCCCTTACGGACAGGTATGGAGTCTTGAGGAATTTCCGGGAAGTGTAACTTTAAGTAATGAAACTTTGATAAATATGCTTTATGAGATCGGAAAAAGCATGTATAAAAATGGTTTTAAAATATTTGGAATAATAAACGGCCATCTTGGAAACGGAACCGCAATAAAAGAAGCACAAAGAAAATTATTTTCAGAGTTCTCAGATTTTAAAACATTTAACTTTTTTTATACAGGGACTGATAAGGTCATACAGGAGGTAAGAGAAACACAAAAGCTTCATAAGAATTATTTTCATGCAGACGAACTGGAGACATCTTATATGCTTTATCTTGCAGATGAGTATGTGGAAATGTCAAAAGCAATTAACGGAAATCCGGATTATCCGGAATATATAGATATAACGCCTGTAAGATGGACAGAATTTACAGACACGGCAGTTATGGGAGACGCTACCCTTGCTACAAAAGAAAAAGGGAAAAAAATAGTAGATACCGCGGTAAAAAATATGAGCGATATCATAAAAAAAACTCTGGAAGAAATAAAATAACAGGAGGTTTAACTATGTTAAAATATAAGAATGAGATTTTGAAGATTATAAATGAAGTTTTTGATACACAGCTGGAAAATATGGAAAAGGCTTCCGATATGCTTGTAGAAGCTGTGGAAAATAAGAATTCCATATATATTTTTGGTTCATCGCATGCAGGAATTTTATCAGAAGAGGCATTTTACAGAGCAGGAGGTTTTGCACTTATAAATCCAATATTTTCACCTAATTTAATGCTCAATGTAAAGCCTATTACTTTTACAAGCGAACTGGAACAGCTGGAAGGCTACGGGAAAATCTTTTTTCAAAGTCAGAATTTAAAAAAAGATGATGTGCTAATTATTCATTCTGTTTCAGGCAGAAATCCGGTTTCTATAGAAATGGCAGAGGAAGCAAAAAAAGCAGGGGTAAAGCTTATTGTAATAACAAATATGAAGTATAGTACATCTGTGACTTCAAGACATAATAATGCAAAGAAGCTTTATGAATATGCCGATGTAGTTCTGGATAACTGCGGAGTACTCGGGGATGCAACTGTAAAGCTTGACGGACTTGAACAGAAGGTAGCACCGTCTTCTACTGTGATAGGAGCTGTAATATTAAATTCGATAATCGTGGATATAACGGAAAAACTGCTGGCTAAAGGACTGGATGCTCCTGTATTTTTCAGTGCAAACAGAGACGGCGGAATGGAGCATAATCAAAAAATATTTGAAGAATATAAAGATTTGATTCATTACATGTAAAGAAAATAATAAAGAAACACAGCGATAAAAAATATTAGTATAAAAAAATATATTCTGTGCTATAATAATAAATATAAATTATGAAAGGTAGCAGAATATAAAAATGGAAATGAAAGATATTATTGAAAAAGTAAATCATTATTCTCAGCTTTCGAGAACAAGAGAACTTACAGAAGAAGAAAAAGAAGAACGTATAAAATACAGAAATCTTTATATGACTAACTTCAGAGCTAATTTCAAAAATCATCTTGACAGTATAAAAGTAAAATATGTAGATGAAAACGGAAATGAGATAAAAGGAAACTAATGCAGTAAAAGCTGATAAGTAACGAAAGGTGAGGTATATGAAGAAACCACTGTTGTTAAATATTATTAGTATTGTGCTTATGATAGCGGGAATATTTTGTGTAGGTGTTACATTGCTGGCTTTGGGAAGACTTTCTCCCGATCAGCTGGCGCAGACATATCACACAAGTAATCCGGCAGTTTATATGGCACATATCGGGTATACCATTGTTTTAGGAATATTGCTTTTTACTTCCGGTTTTTTACTTTTCAGAGGGAAAGAAGCAGGACGAAAAGTATTTGTAGTTTCAGTTGTGATAATGGCAGCATATGCAGTAGTGACACAGGGAATCAAGGGAGTACAGTCACTGGGAATTCCTGTCTTGGTTATTATTTTTCTTTATCAGTACTGGGGAATCAAGGATTATTTAACTAAAGTCAGTGAAGATAAAGCAGAAAATACAATAAAAGGCAGTAAAAAAGCAAATAAAAAGAAAAACAAGTAATAAGAAATATAGAACGTAAAAAATTCACTTTTATATATTTAGAAAATGAAAGTGATTTTTTTATGAATAAATACAGAACATTAACGTTGCCGGAGAAGTGCGGAAATAAAATTTTGACTATTTTATAGTGGAAATTACAGCTTAAATTGTGCTATAATAATTTTAAAACAATAAAAAAAAGAATTTTGAAAGGAGTTTTATAATGTTACTGGAAATTAGGGAAATATACAAAAAACATGCTGAATTATTAAATAAAGAGCTAGAATTAAACGGATGGATAAGAAAGAGAAGAGATCAGAAAAATTTTGGTTTTCTTGAAGTAAATGATGGAACTTTTTTTAATGGAATTCAGGTAGTTTTTGATGACAGTCTGTCAAATTTCGATGAAATATCAAGACTAAGCATATCATCATCGGTACATGTAAAGGGAGTTTTAGTGCAGTCAGAAGGAAAGGGACAGACTTTTGAAATAAAAGCAAAGGAAATAACTGTTTATAATAAAGCTGATCTGGATTACCCGCTTCAGAACAAAAGACACACACTGGAATATCTGCGTACAATTGCTCATCTGAGACCTAGAACAAATACATTTATGGCAGTATTCAGAGTGAGATCTCTTATGTCTTATGCAATACATAAATTTTTTAATGAAAGAGGATTTGTATATGTTCATACTCCGATCATAACAGGAAGCGATACTGAAGGTGCCGGGGAAATGTTCCAGCTCACTACAATGGATCTTAAGGATATCCCAAAAAATGACAAGGGAGAAGTGGAGTATAAAGATGACTTCTTTGGAAAACAGGCTAACCTTACGGTAAGCGGACAGCTGAACGTAGAGACTTTTTGTATGGCATTTAAAAATACTTATACATTCGGACCTACATTCAGAGCAGAAAAGTCAAACACTCCAAAGCATATTTCGGAATTCTGGATGATGGAGCCGGAAATTGCATTTGCCGATCTGGATGTAAATATGGATGTTGCTGAGGACATGATGAAATATATAATAAGATATGTATTGGAAAATGCGCCTGAAGAAATGCAGTTTTTTAACCAGTTTATAGATAAGACGCTTCTGGACAGATTAAACGGGCTTGTGAATTCTGAATTTGGAAGAGTTACTTATACAGAAGCTATAGAAATTTTGAAAAAAGCGGATAAAAAATTCGAATATCCTGTGGAATGGGGAATAGATCTTCAGACAGAGCATGAAAGATATCTTGCTGAAGAACATTTCAAAAAACCTGTATTTGTTACTGATTATCCAAAGGATATAAAAGCTTTTTATATGAAGCTGAATGAAGACGGGAAAACTGTAAGAGCTATGGATCTTCTTGCTCCGGGAATAGGAGAAATAATAGGGGGAAGCCAGAGAGAAGATAATTTTGAAAAGCTGGAACAGAGAATAAAAGATATGAACCTAAATGAAAAAGATTACTGGTGGTATATGGAATTGAGAAAATACGGAAGTGTTCCTCATTCAGGATATGGTCTGGGATTTGAACGGGCTATTATGTATGTAACAGGAATGTTAAACATAAGAGATGTAATTCCGTTTCCAAGAGGACCTAAGAGTCTGGAATTTTAATATGATGTTCAAATTTTAAAATTATAAATTAGAGGAGTTCTTTATATGTCAAAAAGAGAAGATTATATATCTTGGAATGAATATTTTATGGGACTGGCATTATTATCGGGGAAAAGAAGCAAGGATCCTACCACACAGGTAGGAGCCTGTATTATTGATGAAGATAAAAAAATAGTGGGGATCGGGTATAACGGTTTTCCGCTCGGAAGCTCCGATGATAATATGCCGTGGGGTAAACAGGGGGATTTTCTGGAAACAAAGTATCCTTATGTAGTACATGCAGAATTAAATGCAATATTAAACAGTATAAAAAGCCTGAAAGGCTGTACAGTTTATGTAACACACTTTCCTTGCAATGAATGCGCCAAAGCAATAGTTCAGTCAAAAATAAGCAGAGTTATCTATCTTTCAGACAAGCATAAAGATAAAGATTCTTTCAAGGCTTCCAAGAGAATTCTTGAGAATGCCGGAATAAAAATTGAAAAAATCAGTTTTGGGAGTAAAAAAATAATTTTAGATTTTGATGAAACAAATTTATAAATTTATTTGATGGGGAAAATATATGATAAGACTACTTAGGAGCAAAGATGTGGATGAGGTCATGAGGATATGGCTGGAGTCCACTTTGAAAGCCCATCCTTTTATATCAGAGGAATATTGGCTTGAAAATTATAAAATGGTGAAGGACACATACATACCGTTATCAAAAACCTATGTTTTGGAAGATAATTCCAGAATCAGAGGATTTATTAGTATAATTGATGAATTATTTATAGGAGCCTTATTTGTGGAAACATTGCATCAGGGCGAAGGCATTGGAAGAAGATTAATAGAATTTTCCCAGAAAAGACATAAAGAACTGGATTTAACAGTGTATAAGGAGAATGAAAGAGCAGTTTCTTTTTATAAAAGAATGGGATTTAAAATAAAAAATGAACAAATAAATGAAGACAGCGAGAAAGCGGAGTTCAGAATGTACTGGGAGATGGAAAACAAACAGGAAATAAAAGCAGACCCCGGACTGGTATATATGAATATTGAAAGGAAAATATGAATAAAGATGAATTGTACAAAGATCTTGAACAATATTTTTTAGAAAAAGGTATCAGTGAAGGCAGCTTTAAGGAATTTTCCGAACAAAGAAAAATATCACGTACAAGTTTAAATTATTATTTCAAAAATAAAGACTATATCTATACAAAAATTCTCAGTAAAATTTTAAAAGATTTTGAAAAAAAATTTTTTGCGATTATAAATAATGAAAAGTTGTCTTATTATGAAAGAATCGATGTCATATTGGATATGTATTTTAATATAACAAAAAAGAATATAAAATTATATCCGTATATACAGCATTTAAATGAGATAGAAAAAAAAGTAAAAAATAAAAAAGATGTAAATACTGATGAGGTAATTGAGATTATTAAGAAAATATGCGATAATTTTATTGATATTACAAATAAAGAAATTCAAAATGGGAGCATCAATATAAACTATCCGAAAAATTATTTGTTTCTGATCATTTCCACATGCTTATTTCCTTTTACGACGCCTTATATAATAGAGTCTGTCATAAATATGAGTATGGAAGAATTTTATGAAAAGCATTACGAGTATATGAAATACATTTTATTGAAAGAAATAGAGATATTAAAATAAACAATAAGAGTACTTTCCCGGTATTCTTATTTTATTTTTGAAAAATACCTGACTTGCTTAAAGTCAGGTATTATTTATTATATAGAAATATTTTCGGAAGATATATTCAAGGGTGTTTTTCAAGAGGCAAGAAAAACTCTAACTTTAAGAAACTTATTAGAAAGTATTTTACTAGAAGAAAAGCAGGTAATTGGAATTTAATAATAAAGAGCAGAGCATGATGACAAAATTGGTTTTAATAATAACGGCAAAAATATTGGCAGTATTCACATATCTGTTTGGAGCATTTGATATATTAATACAGGGAGCTTTTATGTTTATTGCCTTGGATCTTACGACCGAACTGGTGAAAACTTGGCATAATGGAGAAGTTAGCAGTACTAAAAGTAGAAAAGGGCTTTTGAAGAAAATAATATTTTTATTAATAATATTGATAGGATACTGGCTGGATAAAGTAAGTTTGATACCAGAGAATAGTATGAGTTTCAGGACACTGGTGTTAGTATTTATAACAGTAAATGAAGGGAGAAACCAATACTAGAGAATATATAAGAAATGGGAGTGCCAATATCAGAATTTTTGAAGAAAGTATTTAAAAGACTGGATAAAAAATAATAGGATTTGAATGATTTTTTTTATACTAAAATTATAGCTGAAATATTTTCATGAAAAAACAACCACATGTGGAATGGTTGTTTGTATGTATGTATCCGTTTTAAACTGCAATAAATCATAACTCAAAAATTGAAAAAGTTGAGATACAGTTGCAGTAAAAAATTTAAATTATTTTTTTACTGCAACCGCAAAACATTGTTTACCTAAAATTCTCCAAGCTAATGGAAATTTTAAATAGATTTTTATGAGAAAACCTGCTTGTGGTAAACGACTTTTTGTTGTATAAGGAAGAAATTGAGGAATCATTTTTTTTACAAAAAACCCTGATATCTCTAAAGCTTCAACAAGACTTCTGTCACTGATTGGAAGTAGATGGTCTATAAAATCCCAATATTCTCTATAGACAAATCTAATGTTTGGCTGAAGTATAAGTAATTTTCCATTTTTTTTCAAAACTCTTTTTATTTCTGATAGTGTTTGAAACAAGGCTTCTTTACTAGATAAATGTTCAAAAAAATTACTTACAAAAACAACATCTATTGCATTTTCTTTGATACTTTTCATATTTGTTGATGATTCTAAAAAAATATTAACATTATTATTTGCAAATTTTTTTACATCCTCATTTAAATCAACAGCGTACTTTTCTCCACATTGGATATTATTTATAAAATCGCAATAACCAGCTGCCAAATCTAACACTATGTCACTAGAATTAACATATTGTGAGAAAAAATTATTACATAAAATACTCCACATAGATTTTTTTTGTACTTTTTGAGGATCTTTAAATCTATTATTGTATAAGGATTTTAAATCTTTTTCATTCATATTATTACCTCCCTGTAGTTTTATTCGCAAAAATAAAAAAATGCGACCTTATTATTGTACATTTATCATACTATACTTAAGGAGAAAAATCAATTCCAGTTTAAAGAAAATATGTAAAATGATTCCTTGATTAATATTGAATAATAGCAAAACAAGGCTTTTTTATTCGTATTCTTTTATAAAAACGAACTTTTTAAAGGTTAAAAAAGGTTTGAAAGATTGGAAAATGGTATTAAAAGAACAGGGAAGATACACATGCTATAATGGTTATAATACAAATATTTAGAAGGTATCATATGGATATTAGAAACAAAGTATAGAAGAGATGTTTAATAATTTAGAGAGTTAAGATAGAAATGGAGCAGTTTGAAGAAAGAGCTATGACAGATTTAAGAGAATTATTTTAAGAGCCTAAAAATAGGTTCTTTTTTTCTAATTTTATGATATCATTAATTATATTTGCATCAAGAAAGGGAAGGTATGAGAACTTTAAAGTATAAATTTTTTTCTTTGT
>RCMY010000295.1_pt1 | contig 47247 bp, 40 predicted proteins | sample 2041341 | NCBI WGS metagenome assembly RCMY01 (sample SAMN09708234, study PRJNA481090) | Marine sediment metagenome, whole genome shotgun sequencing project.
GAAAATGTCCGCTCCGCCAATAACAAAAACTTTTTCTGCCTGTCCGCACAGTTTCAGAGCATCTGTGAGACTGGGCGCGTACTCGCCGCCCAGTGGAGCATACTGTCGATCGCGACTGAGAACAAGATGTCGCCTCCCGGGTAAAGGCGCAGGAAAAGATTCGAAGGTCTTTCGGCCCATGATCATCGGATATCCCATGGTCGTTTGCTTGAAGAAGCGAAGCTCTTCAGGAATGTGCCAGGGCATTTTGCCGTCCCTGCCAATTATACGATTGAGGGCCATTGCGGCTATGAGTATAATTTCCATTTATATGATTTCCGCAGAATAACTAAAAAAATATTGTAATCAGCTTCCGTTTAATGGCAGAATAACTGAAAAGATAATGTATTTGTATAAATTTCTGTTTCAGACAAGGGGCAAGCAGGCCCGGCCTCTGTTTATGTATAAGTGCCTTGATGCAGGTTGTTTATTTGCAAAAAAGCAAGATTAAGTTGGTAAGGTACTCTGTTACGATACGAAGAGTCCAGGCATAATTCAAATTATTTTTATGAGATACTTCAATTAAAAGTAGTTTCCCGAAGGTGTCACATTGCCGAGGAATGAAAGTATCGTGGAGTGTTTCCCAGCAGCGAATTTGTTTTGTCATTGGCCATTTCCCGTACCGAGAGTATAGGATAATGACCTCTTTTGCGCATCTCCGGCCCTGGTGATTGTTTACTGTTCGGAGGTTATTCAGGATTTTTTTGGTTATTCGGTGAACGGTTACAACGTATCTGCAGCCGAGGCATACTGCAAGAAAAGATAAAAAGAGTTGGAGGAGTTTGATGAAATTACATTGTCCCCACTGCGGCGTGAAAGGTTCTGCAGATGATTCATACAGTGGACGAAAAGTTAGGTGCCCAAAATGTCATGGTGTTTTTGAAGTCACCCGCGATATGTCTGTTGAATTCTCCGAAGACGCAGCCATTCTCTCAGCGACTGCAGCCGCTCCGGTGAATTCTTTCACATCTCTGGCCGAGGATGTACCACCGATTATCCCGAAGGAAGGTGCCGGCAAAAAGGAAATTGATGCTGATCTGCCCGTTGCTGAGGCCGAGGAAATGCTCGACTTTGACGATGACCTGGCTGAGTCGGAGCCGACCATCGTACCACCAGCCCGGGAGTTCGCCGAAGAGGAGGAATCGCTCAATTGGGATGATGTCGCCTCGGAGATCGATTTACAGTTGGCGGAGGGTGGTTTTGCGGCAGGGCAGGAAAAAATCCCAGACGGGAGCCCAGTAGATACAGATTCTCTCCAGGATGCATTCGATGAACCCGCTCCCGACGAACCTGTTGCCCCTGAAATTGCCGCGATTGCCGAGAATTACGACAAGGAAATTGCATTCGAAGAAGTTCAGTTGATTGAAGAAACCGATGAAATCGAACAGAAATCCACTGGTGCTGAAAGTGCGCCGAGCGGCAGTTCTGCTGCGACTGCGGACATCAAACGAGAGCCGGAAGCAAGTGATCCTAACGCAACGAGAGGTGCAAGCCAAGGATCCGGTAGCACATTTTCTTTAGGGGGCGCGTTAAAGAAAGCTTGGACTAAGCTTAAAGGTGCCTTATCCTCCTGATCGAGGCATAGGAAATACCAGTCTCACTCGTCATCGTTGACGATGCTGTGGGGGATGAAGATATCTGGAGAAGCTGTTCAGAAGATCTGTTAGAAGGAGGGCTGATGGGGATGCCCTCCTTTCTTCGTTTTAACCAAAAAAAGGGAGGGGCTATGGGAATGATTGATCCTGCACTGTACTGGCTGATCATCGGGGTTATGCTGTTTTTTCTCGAAATGGCCGTACCTGGATTTATTCTGGTCTTTTTTGGACTAGGAGCCCTGGTGACAGCTCTTGCCGCCTGGCTGGCCCCGATCAGTATAGCCTGGCAGCTGGCTCTGTTTATCTGCACTTCTCTTGTGTCTCTTTTTGGTTTCAGAAAGAGTATTCAGAATAAATGGTTCGCCGCCACCCCAAAAGACGGGCAGGCCGACGAGGATGTACTATACGTCGTTCCCGGTGGCAAAGGGGTTGTCAGTATGACAATTGCTCCTCCTGCCGAAGGAAGGATTAAGTATTCAGGGACGTCCTGGAGAGCCAGTGCCGATGAAAGAATTGACGAAGGTGAAATCGTCGCCATTGTTCGTCAGAAAGATCTGGTTATGCATGTAGAAAAAATCTGATGGTGCGTGTTTACCGGCCATTTATCTGCCCATCAACCCCGTGTGGGAGGAAGAAAATATGGAACAAAATCTCATAGCTCTGGCTGTTATCCTGATATTTGTCGTGGTGGTTCTGTGGAAGACCGCGGTGGTGGTACCCCAGCGTTCTGAATATGTCGTTGAAAGACTTGGCAAGTATCGGACTACGCTGGAGGCCGGGTTTCATATCCTCATCCCGTTTTTGGATGTAGTTGCCTACAGACGAATCTTAAAGGAAGAACCGATAGATATTGCCGCCCAGACCTGTATAACTGCGGATAACGTCACCCTGGAGGTCGATGGTATCCTTTATCTGCAGGTGGTCAATTCGAAAATGTCCGCCTATGGCATTGACGACTATCGTTTTGCCGCCACCCAGCTTGCCCAGACCAGTCTACGCTCGGCGATAGGCAAGATTTCACTCGATAACACCTTTGAGGCACGGGAGAGTCTCAACGGCCAGGTTGTTATGGCCCTTGATGAAGCGACAGCAAGCTGGGGCGTTAAGGTGCTTCGTTATGAGATCAAAGATATCCAGCCGCCGAAAACAGTCCTTGAGGCGATGGAAAAGCAGATGAAGGCCGAGCGTGAGAAACGGGCTGAAATAGCCAGGTCGGAAGGTGAAAAGCAGGCTATTTTAAACAGGGCGGAAGGGGATCGGGGAGAGGCAATTTACCTGTCCGAAGGCGAGAAAATAAAACGGGTAAACGAAGCGGAAGGCCGGGCTCTGGAGATTCTCAAGGTGGCCGAAGCAACTGCAGAAGGCATTAAACGGGTTGCTGAGGCGCTCTCGGCTCCAGGAGGGAAAGAAGCTGCCAGTCTTGAAGTGGCCAAGCAGTATCTCACCGAATTCGGCAAACTTGCCAAAGAAAACAACACGATGATCATACCTGGAAACCTCACCGACATGAGTAGCATGGTCGCCACTGCAATGTCAACCTTCAACCATGTCAAGCAAGGAACGGATGGTACCGGTAAGGAACCGGAAATCCGCTTGCGGAGTTGAGTCTTTTTTCTCTGAAGGGCCAAAAGCATCCGCTGCTGTTTATCCATTTGCTGATGGTGCTGGCGGCAATGCTCGTATCGACCTCATTTACCGTTGGCGCCGCGATAACAGCAGAGCTTGATCCGGCGGTGCTGACCTTGGTCCGTTTTACCCTTGCGGCCTGCATTTTCGGGCCTTGGGTGTATATTAAATATGGTTTACGCTTCTCTTTTTCGCTTTTCTTTCGGTGCGCCCTGATCAGTGCCTGTCTGGTGATTTTTTTCTGTGCCATGTTTTTGGCGCTGCGTTATACCAGCGCCCTCAATATCAGTGTTATTTTTGCTCTTGTGCCGTCCATCTCGGGGTTATATGCTCTTGTTCTTCTTGGTGAGCGTTTACAAAAAGAGCAGTTGCTGGCGCTTGCCTGCGGGTTGGTTGGGGTTATCTGGGTTATCTTCCGGGGCGATCTCGCGCAGCTTTTAGCAATGAACTGGAACAGAGGGGATGTGATCTTTCTTGGCGGCTGTATTGCCATGGGGCTGTATACTCCGCTGGTAAAACTTGTCCATCGGGGTGAGCCGATGGCGATCATAACTTTCTGGGTGCTGGTGACGGGCAGTCTCTGGCTTCTGCTTATAACCGGTGGCAAGCTCCGCACGGTGGACTGGTCCGCGGTAGCGGTCTATGCCTGGGTGGGGATAGCCTATCTCGTTATCTTTACGACAATTATAACATTTTTTTTAACCCAGTATGCGGTACTGTATCTGGGACCCACCCGGGTGGCCGCCTATTCCTATCTGTATCCTGCCCTGGTTCTGGTGATTGATCTGGCACTGGGCCATGGGTTGCCGCCACTGCGTGTTATCCCCGGCGTCTTGGTCGTGCTTGCGGCCATGTTTGTTTTGCAGAGCAAAAAAGACCTTTAATGCGTCGTGAACACCTGCAGTGCGGTCAGGCTGTCCGATCGGACTCTTTTTTTACCAAATGCAGGTAGAGGTCGCCTCGCCCCAGTGGACCGGGGCGGCCTTTGCCGCGGATGCGCAGCTTCTGGCCATCCGTGCTGCCGGGTGGAATGCTGACCTTCAGGGTCTGTTCTCCCTTGGTGCCATAGACGAGTACCTGAATGGTTTTGCCATGGCGCAGTTCGCTCTCGGTGAGCGGAGTATGGTAGGTTGTGTCAAGATCCAGTTCCCGGGGGTGGGAGGGACCGCTCTTATGCGGGCCGTCGGTACTTTTACCCATGCCAAACATCGAGCCGACTGCATTGCCGACTGATTTGAGCATCGACGATTTGCCAGCCAGACTTTTCCGGGCAACACCCGTCAGCAAGGGTTTGGCTAAAGTTCCAAGAAGAAACATACCGCCGACAAATATACCGCCTTTTCCGCCGAAAAAACTTTTTCTGACGAACTGCGTGCTGTGTCGAAAACCGGACCGTTGAAACTCACGTAGAATACCATTGAACATCTGCTGAAAACGAGGATCCTTAAAGAGGTCCCGGAGAATGTCTTCCTGGCTGTAGGTAAAGCCTTCACCTCCATTTTTTGGGCCATTGGTAAATGTTTTGCCGCTGGCTTTGCAAGCATCATATTCACGACGTTTCACCGGGTCAGTCAGAACGCCGTATGCTTCCGCGACTTCTTTGAATTTTTCTTCCGCTACCGGATTATCCGGGTTCCTGTCAGGGTGATACTGCATTGCCAGTTTCCGGTAGCTTTTGCGCAGCTCCTCATCGCTGGTTGCTTTGGTGGCTCCTAATATCTTATAGTAGTCTTTCATTTGGCAATTATTGGTAGAAAACGGGAGGTAGAAATGATCCAGATTGACCCAACTGATTAATATATTTCTTCTGCCAATTGTTACAAGGAATAAATAGGGTGCCACTCAGGACTAACCTTCTCTGATGATAATTTTCTCCCCCTGATTTTTGAAATGGCAATCGACAGCGACAGGGAAAAACTATAGCCACCGGAATCGAGAAATTGTATTTATACGCTTTTTGCGTTGAGTGGGCGATTTCGGTAGTGAATCTGTGCTCTCTGTAATCTTTAACGGGAAATATTGTGAGCAGCAGGAGGTGGCAAAATTCGAGTACCGAAAGATCAACGCTAGAAAGAAAGAGCAATAACGAGTTCTGAAATTAATGAAAAGGAGAGCTTCGGGCATAATGACAGAGATACAGAAGTATGAGGGATGCGAGGAAAAGAAGATGGGGCGGATTGGTAACCGGCCCTATTGGGTTTTGAATCTTTCTCTCTTTATCAGGGCAGTTCATCAGGTAGGGGCGGCACTCTTCCTAGCTTCTTTTTTGCTCGATGAGGTGGAGCATCTGCCCTCGTTGTATCTGGTCATTGTTTTTGTCAGCGGTGCGGCGCTCTTTTTTACCGAATGGATGAGGCATCGTCAGATCTGCAGAGAATTGTCGGGTGTGAGTACCCTTGTCAAGCTGCTATTGCTTGGCTTAGCCTATCATGGTTTTCTGCCCCCATCGATAACGGTACTGCTGGCATTTGTTCTCGCCTCAGTGAGTGCTCATACAACAAAGCAGGTGCGGCACAGATTGCTTTATTGATAATGCGTATACAATATTTAACTTCACCGTTCTTTTGCTGGAGGCGTTTCTGTCCTCGGACAACGGGGTGTGGGTAATTATGACCTATTGCCCAACCGGGAAACATTGTGAAACATGCGCCTGCAATGGATCGACCATCAGGCGTGAAAATTGCATAGTTTTGTAGCGAGTTCTGGTCAGCATTAATGATTAGATTGCCTGCTACAGATAAAATTTCTGCTATCCAAATGTGTGACGGCAGCAATCAATCCGCAGAGAGTAAGATATGGACATAACTAAATTTGCCATCCCCGAAATTATTTTTGGCCGGGGAAGTTTGAATTACGCAGGGCAATGCGCGCTGCGGCTTGGCGCCAAGAAGGTGCTTCTGGTCAGTGATTCCGGGATTGAAAAAGCCGGCTGGGTGCAGAAACTGATGGATATTCTCAAAAAAGAAGGGATAGAATGGGTTTATTATTCCGGCGTTACGTCCAATCCCCGGGATATCGAAGTGGAGCAGGGGGCTGAGTTCTATCTGAACAATGGTGCCGATGTGATCATTGCCATTGGCGGAGGCAGTCCGATGGATACCGCTAAAGGGATTGCGATCATTGCCAGCAATGGCGGTAAGATAAGAGATTATGAAGGCGCCAACCGGGTCAGTCGCCCGTTGCCGCCGATGATGCTGATTACCACCACCGCCGGCAGTGGTTCCGATATCTCACAGTTCTGCATCATAACCGATGTTGAGCGGGCGGTGAAGATGTCGATCATCACCCGTACTTTAGTTCCCAATATTTCCATAGTTGATCCTCTTATCCTGCAGACCAAAAGCGAAACGTTGATCATTCAGTCCGCCGTAGATGCGCTTGCCCATGCAACCGAGGCCTATACGTCGACGATCGCTTCACCCTTTACCGAGATGCAGTCCTTAAAAGCCATCGATCTCATTATCAAGTACCTGCCCAGTGCTGTTGCGACGAGATCTCTGGATAGTCTGGAACAACTGAGTATTGCCGCCGTCGCCGCTTCTATGGCCTTCAGCAATGCCAGCCTGGGTGCGGAACATGCCCTGGCTCATTCACTTGGCGGGCACTTCGATATGCGGCACGGGGTGATCCACCCCATCCTCCTTACCGCTGTCATGCGTTTTAATTTGCAGGGCGCGGAAGCAAAACTCGCCGATATCGGTCAGGTGATTCTGGGTAGAAAAGTCGGCTCTGCGCATGATACCGCTCTTGCCGGGATTGAAAAGCTGGAAGAGTTTTTTGCCTCCTTTAATGTGTCGCTAAGACTGCGGCAAGAGATTGGCGAAGAGGACAAACACTTTTTGAAACCAATCTGTCAGATGGCAGTCAATGATGCCTGTGTCCTGACCAATCCCAGGCCACCCTCCTGGCAGGAACTGCTGAGCATCTGCGAGGAGGTCTGGTAATGAAAATTACCACCCTGGAAGACCTGATAGGCATCGAGCATTCCAAGCTTGGTTTCTATCAGGAATTGCAGCAGAAAGTCGAACAGCTGAAAATTTCCAACCAGGAACTTGAAAAAAAACGCAAGGAGATTCAGGCTGTTCTGGACGGCATCACCGATCTGATGCTGGTGTTATCCGAGGACCTGAAGATCCAGCGGGTCAATCATGTGTTTTCCGAATGGTTCCCCGGCGTCGATCCCATTGGCAAAACCTGTTATCAAATATTTAGAGGGAAACAGAGCAAGTGTGAAGACTGCCCGGCTCAGCGTTCTCTCGTTCTTGATGAAATTGTCAAGGATCTCTGTATCTATAAGGTCGACGATAAATTCAGACATTTTGAAATTATTGCTTCTCCTCTTAAAACCGGCATCTCAGCTGAACGTAATGTGCTGCTCTTTAAGCGCGACGTGACTCTTGAAAAAGAATTCCAGGCCCAGTTCTACCAGGCGGAAAAGATGGCCACGGTTGGTGCTCTGGCTGCCGGGGTAGCCCATGAAATCAACAACCCTCTGGCGGCGATAAGTGGCTTTGCCGAGGGTCTGCAACGGCGAATAAAACGGATTCAGGGGAAGGTCGAACCAGTTATCCTCGAAGATTTTACCGAGTATACCGATACCATTATCAAAGAATGTCTTCGCTGCCGCGATATTGTCCAGACATTGCTGACCTTCAGTCGCCCGGTTGCTTCAAGTCTTAGTCCTGTGGATATGAATCAGTGTGTCCGGGACACCCTTTTTATTCTCAAACATCATTTTAAAGAGCAGCATAATATTGCTGTCAAGACCGATCTGCATGCCAGCCTGCCGGTTATCATGGGCGACGAATCGCAACTGAAACAGGTGATAATCAATCTCTTTACCAATGCCTTTGATGCAACTGGAGAAGGTGACATAATTCGTATCATCACCAATGCCGGACCAAATGGAGGCGTCGAGCTGGTCGTTGAAGATTCGGGCTGTGGTATTCCCGCTGAACTTCATGATAAGCTCTTTGAACCTTTTTTTACCACGAAACCGGTGGGTAAAGGGATCGGTATTGGTTTATCCACCTGCTATTCAATCGTCAAAAATCATTGCGGAGAGATCACTGTGACCAGCGAGGCAGGTCGAGGTACCTCCTTCAAAGTCTCTCTGCCGGGAATAACGCTCTGAGGGAGCATAAGAATGGAACCAGAAAAATACACCATCCTGGCTATCGATGACGAAGAGCCGATCAGAAGACTGTTGCAGAAAGAACTCGCCACTGACCACCGGGAAGTCCTGACGGCGGCCACCGCCTCGGCGGCACGAGAAATGTTACGCAAACACTGGTTCGATGTCATCATCATGGACCTCCGGCTACCGGATATCCATGATCTGGATTTGTTAATCGAAATTAAAGACACCGTTCCTCATATCGAAGTCGTTATGATCACCGGCCATGGCGACATCGACAGCGCGGTGAAGGCAATAAAATTTGGTGCCTGTGATTTTATCCGTAAACCATTCAACCTGGATCGGCTTGAACTGGTGGTCGAAAAAGCCCATCAGCGTGTTCTGCTCTCGCGTGAAAATCTCATCCTTCGGCATAACAGCGGTATTGAGCAGCAATCGGTACAGTTCATCGGCAATTCTCAGATCGTCCGCGATATTAAGTTTTTGATCAACAAGGTGGCTCCGGCGAAAATACCGGTCTTGCTTACCGGTGAGTCAGGGGTTGGCAAGGATGTTGTCGCCAGGCTGATTCATCAGCGATCGGCCTGTGCCGGTCATCAGATGATTATTAAAAATTGTGCCTCCCTGCAAAAAGATCTGGCCCGGAGTGAATTATTCGGCCACATGAAAGGTTCTTTTACCGGCGCCACCGAGTCCAGCGAGGGGCTGATGGCCTATGCCCACGACAGCACCCTGTTCCTCGATGAAATAGGTGAGCTTCCCATGGGGGTTCAGGCCTCGCTGTTGCGAATTCTCGAGACCCAGACCTATCGGCGGGTCGGTGAAAAGGAAGAGCGAAAGGTCAATATCCGTTTTGTTTACGCTACCAACCGTAATCTCGCCGAGGAAGTCGAAAAAGGGCGTTTTAATGAGGCTTTTTTTCACCGGATCAATGCCTTTAATATCGAGATCCCTGCTCTCAGCGAGCGTAAGGAAGATATGCCCCTGCTGGTGGATTTTTTCTTGACACGTCTCAGCCCGGACAGCACGCCGTACCGGATCGTCGACAGTGCCATGGACTGTATTCTCCGTTACAACTGGCCGGGCAATGTCCGGGAACTGCGTAATGTTATTGAACGATCGATTATCCTGGCGGAAAATAACATCATCACTGAACGTTGTCTGCCACGAGAACTCGTCTCGATATCGGAAGACAATCCGGCCACTCTCAGTCTTGAGTCAGTTGAGAAAAATCATATCCTGAAAATGTTACATTTTTTTAATGATAACCGGCAAAAAACCGCAGAGACTCTCGGTATCAGCAGAAAAACACTCTATAGAAAACTGGAGAAATATGCCGAGCATGGATAGCTCTTCCATAATGCTGGGTCGTTTTGACTTCTTTTTCTTAATATCTGTGTCTTTTTGACCCATCTCGCCGGAGGCTGTCGGTATCTGTTGGTTTTGCGGTGAATTCCTCCGATAAACTCTATCGGTAACGCTCCATTTGTTCCTCCCGGGGGACATTATGGTATACCTGTTTGTTGAGTGAAAACATATAACCATTTGTTTTTACGGAAAATGTATGAATGGCATGCCTCTTGCTACAGTTTGATTGCACAAGATATGGATTCAAACGCAACAGTAGTAAAAGCTAACCCCGCCAAAAATATCTGCGGGATTTTTTTCAATGCCCCTTGCGGCTACTCTTGTTAGTACTTAGTACTCGCTTGACGGGTGCTTTTTTCAGTACTCGCTTGACGGGTGTAAGTGACTTAGAAATAATTTTCTTGTAAAAAAACACAGGAAAATAATTTCTAAGTCACTAAACACAATAACCTCAGTTAAGAAAAGGAAGGTACATTATGGCAGTTCGTGAAGAAGTATACGGCTATTTCATTCCCAGTGTTACTCTGATAGGTATTGGCGCAGCAAAAGAGATTCCAGCAAAGATCAAAGCACTTGGCGGCAGCAAGCCGCTGATCGTCACCGATAAAGGTATTACCGGTGCCGGGATTACCAAGCAGATTACTGATCTGCTCGACAAAGCCGAGATGAAATATGTCATCTTTGATGAGACCATCCCTAACCCCACCGACAAGAACGTGGAAGCCGGGGTTGCAGCTTACAAAAAGAATTCCTGTGATAGTTTAATCACCCTCGGTGGCGGTAGTTCCCATGACTGTGGTAAAGGTGTCGGCCTGGTTATTGCCAACGGCGGCAGAATCCAGGATTTCGAAGGTGTTGATAAATCGACCACACCAATGCCTCCGTATGTAGCGGTTAACACCACCGCCGGTACCGCTTCAGAGATGACTCGCTTCTGTATCATCACTGATACCAGCAGAAAAGTAAAAATGGCCATCGTCGACTGGCGCTGCACTCCAGGTATTGCCCTTGACGATCCACTCCTGATGATGGGTATGCCACCAGCACTGACCGCTGCAACCGGTATGGACGCTCTCACCCACGCCGTGGAAGCCTATGTGTCAACCATCGCCACCCCGATGACCGACTCAGCCGCTGAAAAAGCGATTGAACTGATTGCCATCCACCTTCGTCCTGCAGTTGCCAATGGCCAGGATATCGTAGCCCGTGAAGGTATGTGTTTTGCACAGTATCTCGCCGGTATGGCATTCAATAATGCCAGCCTTGGTCACGTTCACGCCATGGCTCACCAGCTCGGTGGTTTCTATGACCTGCCCCACGGTGAGTGTAATGCTATCCTTCTCCCCCATGTGTGTAATTTCAACCTGATTGCCAAGCTGGACCGTTTCGTTAAAATTGCCAAGCTGATGGGTGAAAATGTTGACGGTCTTTCCACTCGCGATGCCGCTGAGAAGGCACTCTCTGCCATCAAAAAACTGTCCACCGATGTCGGCATTCCCGCAGGTCTCATCGAACTCGGTAAAAAATACGGCAAAGACGTCAGTGCCAAAGATATCGACACCATGACCGTTAACGCGCAGAAAGATGCCTGTGGTATGACCAATCCACGTACACCGAAAGATGAAGATGTGAAGGCTATTTACAAGGCGGCATTATAAGTTACTGCCAGCTGTAAATTGCTATTAATTTAGTATGTTGCGGGGTATGGATTCGTCCGTACCCCGCAGTTGTTTAATTACCGAGGAGTATTGCCATGACTGACAAAATATTTCGTGTAAACATGTCCGATCTAACCACCAGAGTAGAAGAGGTCCCGGCTGCGTGGGCGGGTCTCGGTGGCCGCGGACTGACTTCCAACGTGGTTGCCGCCGAGGTGGAGCCTACCTGCCATCCGCTCGGCAAAAATAACAAACTGGTGATCGCTCCAGGGCTGCTTTCCGGCACTCCGGCCGCCAACTCCGGCCGTCTTTCCTGTGGCGCTAAAAGTCCGCTGACCGGCACCATTAAAGAAGCCAATGCCGGTGGTACTTCAGCCCAGATGCTGGCAAAACTCGGGATTAAAGCCATTATCATTGAAGGGAAGCCGCAAGCCGATACATGGTATAGTCTTCATGTGACCGCAGATGGCGTCTCCATCAATGAAGAAACCGAGCTGATAGGTAAGGGGAACTACGAGGTTGTCAAGACTCTTAATGCTCGTCTGGGCGAAAAATTTGGGGTTATTTCCATCGGTCAGGCAGGCGAGATGAAGATGGCCGCGGCAAACATCTCGATTAAAGATCCCGGCTCAAGAATCCGTTCCAGCGGACGCGGTGGTTTGGGTGCTGTTATGGGCTCAAAACAAATTAAATTTATCGCTGTGGCTCCAACAGACAATAAGGTTGCCATCGCCAAGCCCGAGGAGTTTAAAGCAGCCAATCGAGTATTTGCCAAGGCATTGGTCGATCATCCGGTCAGTCAGGCTCTGGGGCAGTATGGCACCAATGTTCTGGTCAACATCATAAACGAGGCAGGAGCGCTCCCCACCCGTAACTTCACCGCCGGTCAGTGTGCCGGTCATGAGGAATTCTCCGGGGAAACCATGTATGACACCATTGTCGCCCGGGAAGGCAAACCGAAACACAACTGCCACGCTGGCTGCGTGATCAATTGCTCTCAGATCTACAATGATAAGGATAATCAATACAAGACCTCAGGTTTTGAGTATGAATCCATCTGGGCCCTCGGTGCCGATTGCTGTGTAGATAACCTCGATCAAATTGCCGAAGCCGATTATATTATGGATGATCTGGGTATTGATACAATCGATACTTCAGTGGCCTTCGGTGTTGCCATGGAAGGCGGACTCCTTGAGTTTGGTGATGGTGCTGGTGTGCTTCGGATCCTGAGCGAGGATATCGGCAAGGGTACGCCTCTTGGTAGAATTATGGGGGGTGGGGCAGGTAATGTCGGCAGGGCTTTTGGGGTCACCAGAGTGCCGGTGGTCAAAAATCAGGCTATTCCTGCTTATGATCCTCGCGCAATTAAAGGTATCGGCATCACCTATGCTACCTCGACACAGGGAGCTGATCACACAATGGGTTATACCATCGCCACCAATATCCTTGGTGTCGGCGGTTCCGTTGATCCGCTTAGCCAGGAAGGTCAGGTGGAGCTGTCGCGCAATCTGCAGATTGCTACAGCCGCAATCGACTCGACCGGTATGTGCCTGTTTATCGCATTTGCCGCCCTCGATAGCGAAACTTGCCTGCCGGCACTGATCGATATGATCAACGCCCGCTTCGGCATAGCACTTACCGCCGATGATGTTACCAATCTTGGTATGTCCATTCTGAAAACGGAACGCGCATTCAACATCGCGGCAGGTTTTACCAGCCAGGATGACCGACTGCCGGAATTCTTCAAAGAAGAGCCGATTGCCCCGCATAATGTGGTCTGGGACGTTAAGGATGAAACCATCGATTCATTCTGGAACTTCTAATGGCGTCGTAAAAATTACCCAAAGGGCATAGAAATCTTCATCTGCTTCGTTGTTCGCCTGTAAGAAGTGCCCTTGGGGTACAAAATTTCTATCATTACGACGTACTCTAGTACGCCGAAATGGTAGAAATTTATTGCGCCTCGCACCCCAAGGGCACTTCCGGTGGGCGCATATGAAGTTTTTTGCTTAGCCATCTTGTAATTCGTTTTTACGAGTTCCTCAACTTCTGTATTCCGTCTTGCAGTCGACAGTATCCTGGTAAAATATAGTCACGGTGCTGTCGGCTGATATACTTCTTGTTTTTTATCTGATTTCCCTGTCCGTGCCTGGCTCTTACTGAGCCTTTCCGGCGTCATCGGTTTTTTCATAGGCGACATCTTTCTTTTTAAGGCACTGGTGGAGCTGGGGCCGCGGATTACCATGCTGGTTCAAAGCCTGGCGGCGCCGACTGCGGCGGTGTTCGGTTGGAGCTTTTTGCATGAAAGTTATAATTTGCAGCAGGCGCTTGGCATGGCCATTACCCTCGCCGGGGTTTGTGCAGTAATCCTTGAAAAAAGCAGGGACGCAGCTCCCGCTAAGAAATTGCAGACAACCAGAGTCTCCTTCCGGGGTGTAGCCTTTGCGTTTGCGGCCATGTTCGGTCAGGCGGGTGGGTTGCTACTCAGTAAAAGCGGGATGCAGACCGACGCTGGATATCTGGATGCTTTTTCGGCAACGCAGATCAGGGCCCTTGCTGCATCCTGCTGTTTTGTCATTTACTTTACAGTTGCTAGTACATGGCACAATGTCAGAGCGGCGCTGAACAACAGAAAAGCGGTGGCTTTTACGGCAATTGGTGCGGTCATTGGCCCCTTTATAGGCGTTTCCATGTCCCTTATGGCCCTGCACTATCTTGCGACAGGTGTTGCCTCGACCTTTTTTTCTCTGATTCCAATCTGTATTATTCCTTTTTCCATTTATCTCCATAAGGAACATGTCTCCCTTTTAGCCATTGCCGGCGCAATCGTGGCCGTTTTCGGAGTATATCTTCTTATGGTCTAAGAATTTGCAATGCATAAAGAGGTAGCTGCCGGTATCTTGTGATGTACGTAAGCGTTCACCAGCACCGAATCTGTTTTGTCATCGGTCGGTAAACGTACCAATTGTACAGTTTAAAGACCTCTTTAGCGCATCTCCGTAACTGGTAAACGCTTACAGCTCGGAGGTTATACCAGATTTTCAGCTTTCCCGGTGAACGGTTACTGATGTACTACCAAAAAAGATTTAAAAACATTATGCTTCAACTGGTATTGTATCTGCAAATGCAGAGAAAACGTAACAATCCATCCTTTTGACGGTTTTCCATTTCCGATGAGGTTTGTTGTATGGGTATTGCAACCGATATTATTATTCTTGTTCTGACTGCTTTTCTCTGTGGTTTGGTGATGCAGCGGCTGCGTCAACCGCTGATCCTCGGGTATATTCTGGCCGGTGTTATCCTCGGCCCTTATACCGGTGGGGTGACGATTAGCGACATTCATGATATTGAACTGCTGGCCGAGATCGGGGTGGCACTGCTGCTGTTTGCGCTTGGTCTGGAGTTTTCCCTTAAAGATCTCCGTCCGGTGAAATATATTGCCCTTATCGGCACGCCCTTGCAGATGCTTCTGACTATTGCTTTTGGTTGTGCAATTGGTCGGTTGTTCGGCTGGGAATGGAAGACATCCCTCTGGTTCGGTTCTTTAATCTCGCTCTCTTCGACTATGGTCATTTTAAAAACCCTGATGAATCAGGGCTGGCTGGGGACACTGTCGAGTAAGGTAATGATCGGCATGCTGATCGTCCAGGATCTGGCAGTTGTGCCGTTGATGATTATCTTGCCCCAGTTAAACAACCCTGCTGCCGGCCTTGGCATTCTCGGTCTGGCCTTTATCAAGGCCGCACTCTTTCTGATTGCCATGTTTTTTCTCGGGACGCGGCTGCTGCCCTACCTGCTCAAGACCATTGCCCTGATTGGCTCCCGTGAACTGTTTATTCTGGCTATTACCGCTATTGGCTTAGGTGTCGGCTATATGACCTACCTGGTCGGATTATCGTTTGCTTTCGGCGCCTTTATTGCCGGTATGGTCCTCAGCGAGTCGGATTACGGTCATCAGGCTCTCAGCGATATCATTCCGCTGCGCGACCTGTTCGGCCTGCTGTTTTTTGCCTCGGTGGGCATGCTCCTTGATCCTCGCTTTCTGCTCAGTCACTTTACGATTATCCTGCTCCTGGTCATTATTGTCAGCGTCGGAAAAGGGTGTATCTTTGCTTTTCTTACCAGACTCTTTCGGTATCGCAACGTCGTTCCACTTGCCGTCGGCCTTGGGCTGTTTCAGGTCGGGGAGTTTTCCTTTGTCCTGGCCAGGATCGGGGTGGCCAGTCAGTCTATTACCAGCGAATTTTATAATATGTTTCTGACTATGGCTGTTGTCACCATGGTACTGACTCCCTTTATCTCGTCGCAGACATCACGACTGTACAGCCTCAAAAAAAGATGGGTTCAGAACGAGCCTCTGGAAGCGCTCAATTTTCCGGAAGATGAACTGCGCAATCATGTGGTCATCGCCGGCTGTGGGCGTATCGGTATGCAGATTGCCGAGATGCTGCAGCAGCTGGCGATTCCCTTCGTCCTGGTGGAGCTTGACCAGATGCGGATCGAAAGGGCCAAAGCTGCCGGTTTTCCCATCGTCTATGGTGATGGCAGTCAGGAGGTGGTGCAGGAGGCATTAAAGATAGCGCGTGCATCTCTTCTCGTTGTGACCATACCCGGCATCGTTGTTGCTCGCTCAATTATCAGCCATGCCAGAAAAGTGAACAGCGGGATCAGGGTGGTTGCCCGCATGGCCGACCCCGATTTTTTCGAAGTCTTCAAAGAACTGCAGGTGACCGATCTTGTGTATCCTGAATTTGAGGCGGGCCTGGAAATGATCAGGCAGGTTCTTCTCTATCTGCGAATTCCCGTGCCGGAGATTCAGCACCATACCGAGAATCTCCGCCATCAACTGCTTACCCAGGCGGCAACACCTGCGGACGGATACCGGACGCTTGGCCAGCTGCGAGCCGCTGAGCAGCAGTTCGATCTGCAATGGGTCGAGATTGAGACCGATAATCCGCTGATAGATCAGAGTATCGCCGAGGCTGAAATCCGCAAGACCACCGGGGTGTCGGTCGTCGGTATTATTCGCAGTGCTGCCCTTGAGACCAACCCTGATCCTTCCTTTCGGTTCCAGCAGCACGATCTGGTGGCGATTATCGGCTCAGCCCAGGCCCGGCAACAATTTCATTGCTTTATCAATCCCTTGTCGGAAAAGTGCGTTGTTACGGTGTAAGGCGCATATCGCCTTTTTCCAGAAAAGACTGGTGCATAAAGAAGGCCTTCTCGATGATATGCGGCTCATGGCCGCCACGCTCCCGAACGGCTCGTTGAAAATAGTCCCATAACTGATCACGGTAATCGGGATGGGCACATTTTTTAATGACCTGTTCGGCGACCTGGCTAGGGGTTAAAGGACGAGTATCCACCAGGCCGTATTCAGTCACTACCAGATCCACCGAGTGCTCGGAATGGTCGACATGACTGACCATGGGGACGATAGCCGAAATCAGCCCACCTTTGGCGGTAGAAGGTGTGACAATAATGGACAGTGCGCCGTTGCGTAAATAATCCCCCGAGCCGCCGATGCCGTTCATCAGCTGGGTGCCCATGACATGGGTGGAATTAACCTGGCCGTAAATATCGACTTCGATAGCCGTATTGATAGCGATAACCCCGAGACGGCGGATTACTTCAGGGGAATTAGAGATTTCCACCGGCCGAAGGACTATTTTATCCCGGTAGCGAAAGATTTCATTTAAGAAACGTTCGCGGGCCTTTTCCGACAGAGTCATGGCCGAGCCGGAAGCCGCCCGCACCTTGCCAAGATCGATGAGGTCCAGCACGCTGTCCTGGAGGACCTCTGAATAGATATCGATGGGCTGAAAGCTACGGTCTTCTATAAATCCTGATAAAACGGCATTGGCCACATCGCCGACTCCGGCCTGCCAGGGCAGTGTCGAAGGCATGCGCTTTTTTTTGATCTCATGTCGGACAAAATCAAGAACCAGTTCGGCGATTCGGCTGGAAGTGACATCCGGCGGCGTGAAAATTGGACAGTGATCACGCTCGGTGCTGAACAGGATGGCCACTACCCGGCTGGGATCCATTTTGATAAAGGGCTTGCCTATCCGATCCGCGCTACGGTAAATGGGAATGGGCATCCGGTACGGCGGATCTTCCGGGATGTAGATGTCGTGAATCCCTTCCAGGTCCGGGGAATTGGCTGAAATTTCAATGATAATTTTTTCAGCTTCCTGCACATAGGTAGGCGTGTTGCCGACCGACATGGTCGGGATAAGATGGCCCTGTTCGGTAATAGCGGCGGCCTCGACCACCGCCACGTCGCACCGCCCCCATTCCCCGGCCCGCACCTTGGCCGACAGCTGGGAAAGATGGTCGTCTTTAAATTGAATGGTGCCTTCGTTAATCTGTCCCCGCATGAATTTATCGCTCATATAGGGCCGCCGCCAGGCCACCAGATTGGCCCGGGCTAATGCCCCGTCGACCATGTCGCCAGTAGATGCACCGGCGAACAGATTGATTTTGAATTGCTCGCCTTGCTCCGCTCGTCGTACCAGTTCCCGGGGGATGAGTTTAGGATACCCGGCGGTAAATCCGGAAATGAACAGGTTTGTTCCATCCTGAATATGCCGGGCGGCCGTGGCCGGATCGGTTATTTTATCCTGCAGGGGTTTATAGCGTACCCGGTCAGTCAACATGTCAATGGCTCCTTCCATAAAAAAAGTTCTTCAATAGTGTAATTGGGAATTGTTGAGAGATCTAGAAATAATTTTCTTGTGTTTTTAAAGAAACTTATCCCGCAAAGCTTTTTGGCGGGAGTTGAAAAACAGCAGGAATGGTCAGTCCATGGGGACAAAACTATATCCCTGAGACTGGTATCCGATCATTGAAACGTAGCCGTTGGTGACCGGTTTCACCTGGGGTAAAAAATCTGCAGCATCTATATGCTGCAATCCCGCGGCGATGAGACACTGCTCAATGACGATGTGCCGGGCAGCAAATTTTTCGACCATAACTGCGATTAGTTCTTTTTCAGGCAGATCCATATCTATAACGTAATCGATACCTTTGGTAAAAAAGTTGCTCGCCTTGCCGCGAATGCCGACGACAAAAGAAGGGGTAACTCCGGCGGCGGCAATCTGGTTATACGTTTTTTCAATAAGCTGCAGCCGGAGCAGGAGGAGTTTTGGGTCTCCTACCGTGACATCGAAATAGGCTTTTGTTGCCATCAATCCTGCCAGTGCACTCTTTTTTGTATTCTTTTCCGAGTCGGCATGGCAAAGGCTCATGCAGCAGAGGACTGAAACTATTGTGAGAAATATTATTTTCATATCTTGTCCACCTTTGATGGCATTAGGAAAGGGCTTTTATTCAGCAGCCAAGTTCCAACGGCTTGAGGATTTTTAAGGCCCTGTTTTTCTTCGGTCCAGGCTGATACCACAATTTGATTGTGTCCCGCGGCTTCAGTTCATCCAGCTTATAAAAGCCTTCAAAAAGGGTGTCTCTATCGATAAAGAGAACAATGGTCGGTCCCTTCCTCTGCTTGATTGTGAGCGTTTGCTTGTCAAGAGAGACTGAATTGATTATCCCTTTGGCGAACTGATAATTTTCCGCGGAAGCATCTTCTTCATATTGGGCTCCCATGAGAGGGCAGGTGAGGAACAATATAACAAGAAGAAATAACAGGCAGCTGGATATAGGCAAGAGGTATCGTTGGCGTTTCATCTATGGTTATCCTTGAATGGTGTGACTGCTTGAGGTGGTTCGCTATTATTTACACCCATTAAGCATCGAATTATCATTTAGCAATGATCCTCGGGAAATGTAGGGACACAGTACCTATTGTGGGTATAACAATGAAGATGGAAGCGTAGAAAGCCCATAATAGGTATTGTGTCCCCACATTTTTAAAAAAGTCTCTCTTTTACAGGATTTTCTTGCTACAATTATTGCTTAATCGTGAGCAAGGAAAAACAGGTTTTCGTGCCAATGGTCTGTTTTTTAACATTATTTAACCAGAGGAGATGAGAATGAAATTGCCATCGTACCTGAGGTATATTGCAGTCGCAGCTGTATTCGCCAGCTTTTTTAACGCCGGACATGTCCGGGCTGCCGATGATAAAAACTATCTGATGGCTACCGCCAGTACCGGAGGTACCTATTATCCAGTAGGTGTCGCCCTGTCCACCCTCACCAAAGTAAAACTTCAGCCCGGGCACAAGATCAGCATGTCAGCGATCAACTCCGCCGGTTCTGGAGAAAACATTAAACTGATGCGGGACAATGAGGTACAGTTTGCCATTCTGCAGGGACTGTACGGCTACTACGCCTGGAACGGCAAGGGCCCTCTCGTCCAGGACGGCCCACAGAAAGAACTTCGTTCCGTGACCATGCTCTGGCAGAATGTTGAACATTTCACCATCCTTACCGACAAGGTCAAAACCGGCACCATCTCCGATATGGCCGGTTTGAAAGGAGAGCGGGTTTCTCTTGGTAAAAAGAATTCGGGTACCCTCGGTTCCAATGAGGTGATTCTCAGCAATCTTGGGGTGAATAGCGACAAAGATTATGATCTGGTCTATGTCGGTTACGGACCAAGTGCCGATGCGCTGCAGAACGGACAGATCGCTGCCATGTCTACTCCTGCCGGCGTTCCTGCCAGCGCTGTTACCAGGGCACTGGCTTCAATGGGAGACAAAGCGACCCTGCTCAGTTTTACACCAGAACAGGTCAAACAGGCCGATGGCGGCCTTGGTCTCTGGACTTCGTATCTGATCCCGGCCACTGCCTATCCCGGTTTGAAAAAAGATGTCATGACTATTGCCCAACCGAACTTTCTGGCTGTCAGATCTGATATCGACGAAGAGTCCGTCTATCTTATTACCAAGACCATCTATGAGAATCTCCCTTTCCTGAATGCAATCCATAAGGCGACCACGGCCATGAGCACTGATAAAGCCCTTGCCGGACTGCCAATGCCTTTGCATCCAGGTGCGGCACGCTATTATAAGGAAATTGGGCTCGTGATTCCTGATAATCTTATTGCCAAATAAAATGGTGTCGTAACAATTACCCAAAGGGCATAAAAATCTTCATCTGCGTCGTTGTAGGCCCGTAGGAAGTGCCCTTTGAATGTAAGGCGTAAGATTTTTACTTAGCCATTCTGCAACTGACTTTCACGAGTTTATCAAATAAGATGGTGGCGAATTTGAAACAAGAGGAAATTTTTCAGAAGTATGCGACATCAGGAGGAAAGGAAAAATTTATCTTTGTGCTGGCAGTAGCCGTCTCCCTGATGCATGTCTACTTCAATATTTTTACCGTGTTGCCAAGCCTTTGGCAGAATGCTTTACACTACTCGGGGTTCGCCCTGCTCTGTTGCCTCACCTATCCATTGGGCGGGATCCGTCGCAAGAAGAAATGGCTGCTGGCTGTCGATCTTGTTCTGGGAATTTCGGCCGCGACGGCGGCCGTCTATATGATTTCCATGGAGGATGCCATTTATGCGCGGGGTGTCCATCTCTCGTCCGCCGAATGGGTCGCGGGCTCGGTGCTGGTTCTCACCGCTCTGGAGTTTACCAGGCGGACAACCGGCTGGGTCATCCCAATTCTTATCGTCGTTGCCCTTACCTATGTCGGCTGGTGGGGAGCACTGCTCAACAATGTGTTCCGGTTTGCCGGACTGAGTACGGAAACCCTGCTCTTTCGCTCCGTTTATGGCGATGACGGGCTGTTTGGCAATATTGCCCTGATCTCATCCACCTTTGTCTTTATGTTCATCCTTTTCGGGGCTTTTCTGCTCCGTTCCGGGGCCGGGGAGTTCGTGGTCAATCTGGCCCGGGCGGTTGCCGGAAAAACGGTCGGAGGACCTGGGCTGGTTGCGGTCTTTGCCTCCGGGCTGACTGGAACTATTTCCGGCTCGGCAGTTGCCAACACCGCCTCCACCGGGGTCATAACTATTCCTCTTATGAAAAGGGCCGGTTTTGACGCCAGATTTGCCGCTGGGGTCGAGGCCGCATCTTCCACCGGCGGACAGCTCATGCCGCCTATCATGGGTGCCGGAGCCTTTGTCATGGCCAGCTATACCCAGATTCCTTATACCGTTATTATTACCGCCTCCATCCTGCCGGCTATCCTGTACTTTGCCAGTGTGGCTTTTTATGTGCGGATCGAGGCTAAAAAGTGCAATGTGAGTATGATCGACGATGAGGATGTCAAGCTGCTCAATGTCCTCAAAGAGGGCGGGTTGCCGTTTTTGCTGCCCATTTGTGCCCTGATCGGCATGCTGATCTATGGATTCACCCCGACCTATGCTGCGGGTATTTCCATTCTGGCTGTTATCGGTGCCTCCTGGCTCACTCCTAACAAGATGGGCATCCGGGCGATCTTCGAGGCACTTGCCTTAGGCGCCAGAAATATGATCATGACCGGCATACTGTTGTGCAGTGTCGGTCTGATGGTCAACGTTATTGCTACCACCGGCATCGGCAACACCTTTTCGCTGATGATAACCCAGTGGGCAAGCGGCAGTCTGCTTATCGCCATTATTCTTATCGCTCTCGCGTCTCTGGTCCTCGGCATGGGGCTGCCGGTGACAGCCGCCTATATCGTACTGGGAACTCTTTCGGCACCGGCGCTGTATAATTTGATCGTTGATTCACAGATTACCGAGATTATAGCCAAAGGGCTTCTTTCCGAAGAGGCAAAGGCCATATTCATGCTCGCATTGCCTGAAAAAATTGCTTTGCTCGGCCAGGCAATGCCTCTTGATGAGGCCAGAGCCATCCTTGAGGCAGTTCCTATCGATCTTATGGGAACTGTACGTGATATGGCAATTACGCCCCATGCCGCGACCTTTGCCCTGCTTTCGGCGCATATGATCATCTTCTGGCTCAGTCAGGACAGTAATGTCACTCCGCCGGTATGTCTTGCTGCCTTCACCGCCGCGGCCATTGCCAAGACCCCGCCGATGCAGACCGGGCTTTATTCCTGGAAATTGGCCAAAGGGCTGTATATCGTGCCAATCCTTTTTGCCTATACTCCGATGCTTGGCGGCAATTGGGCAGATGACTTCACCATATTCTTTTTTGCCATAATCGGCCTCTACGCCTTCGCCGGAGGATTTCAGGGCTTTCTGGAAAATCGCCTCAATATATTTCCGCGCATCCTTTCTTTTGTCCTGGCCTTTTTCCTTATTGCGCCCTGGCCAATCCTGGTGCACGTTGTGGCTGCCGTGCTGTTCGTGGCTCTTTTTATTGCCAATCTCAGGCAGCAGCCGCGAGCGAACAATGTACTCCAGCAAAAACTAACGTCATGAGGCGGAACAACACCTTTTATATCGCCTACGGTAAGGATCGACTAGAACTTTCTCTGCCTGTCCACACCAGCACATTGCAGGTAAAGGAGCCGCAACGCCTTATTACGCCGATTCTTTTCGAGCAGAAGCTGGCTGGTTTTCTGCAAAAGAACTCTTTGGATCTCACCCGTCCGGTGCTGGTCCTGGCGGATAAGACCAGGCTTTGCGGCTATCCGGACTATCTGCCTCTATTGCTGCGCAGTCTTGAACAGCATGGAATGGATGAGGGCCGCCTAAAAATTATTATCGGCTACGGGACCCATGCCCGCCAGAGCGATGCCGAATGCAGGCAGGCCTATGGTGCAACCTATGACCAATATTCTTTTATCCACCATGATTGTGTTATGCAAGATGGTTTCAAAGAATGTGGTCGGACCACACGAGGCACCCCGATTCGTTTTCGCCACGACCTGCTTGAAGCCAGTGCGATAATTACCATGGGGGCGGTCTCCCATCATTATTTTGCCGGCTACGGCGGCGGCCGAAAGCTGATCTTTCCAGGCTGCGGCGAGCGTGAGGCCATCTACAGCAACCATGGATTGTATCTTGACGGAAATGCCGGGACCATTGCGGCCGGTTGCCGGCCCGGCATCCTTGACGGGAATCCGCTGGCCGAGGATTTATTTGCAATAGAGGAAAAACTCCCGGTCGATCTGGCCATTCATGGCATTCTCGATTCCCATGGTGACCTCTGCGATCTCGTTTTTGGCCGAGGCCGCGAGAGTTTTCTTGAAGCCTGTAGGCTGCACGGTGAAAACTGCGAGATAGCTGCACCTGATTTTGCTATCGTTATTGCTTCCTGCGGCGGCTATCCCAAAGATATTAATTTTATCCAGAGCCACAAGGCCATTCATAACGCGGCGATGTTTGTTCGTGACGGCGGCTTACTGCTGCTCTACGGGGAATGCCGGGACGGCATCGGATCAGCAACCTTTTTGCCGTGGTTTGCGATGGGTTCCTTTGCAGCAGCGTTTAGGGAGTTGTCCCGCAACTATCAGGGCAACGGCGGGACGGCATTGGCCATGATGACCAAATTGCAGCGGATCCGCATTGGTATGGTCACCGATCTGGATGAAGCAAGCTGCCGGTTGATCGGGGTGGAAAACTGGTCACATGAACGTGTCAGGAGCTATCTTGATGAGCGGCAGAATGCACAGAGCATTGCCTGTATTGGTAATGCAAGTCTTACCGTGAAGAAGAATTAGGCGTAAGAACATCTTCGATCTGCCAGCGTTTTCAGCCATCTTACCAGCCTTGAGCATACGACTCTCTTCTGGGATCGGCACCAGCCACCAGAGTCCCCGTGTCTTTATTGAGAACGATGACACAGACTCCTCCTGCCTTCCAGGCCCAATCGGGCCATGTCGTCACCTTATGACCGCGGTTTTTGAGTTCAGTAAGAGATTCTGCACCGACGCGTTGTTCTATTCTTAGTACATTGGGGTGATAGTCGTGGGGGGCAAAAGAGTTTGGATAGGAGAAAGTGGCAAAACGCGACTGCTCCGTGGCTGTCTGCACGTCCATGCCAAACAGCGCGACGTTGAGAAAAGTCTGTAAAATTGTCTGGCACTGGGTGTCGCCGCCGGGGGTGCCGATGATCATCCACGGTCTGTCATTTTTAAAAATCATAAAGGGCGCAGGGGTCAACCTCGGCCGCTTGCCTCCCTGGATTGAACTGGCATGCTGCTCGTCAACAAAAGATTGAGATCCACGGGTTGAAACCACCATGCCGGTACCCGGAATCACCGGCCCGCTAAAGGACATATCGCTTGGCACTGCCGAAACACAGTTGCCGTCCTGGTCGACCACACAGATATAGCTGGTATCAAGGTTGTCATTTTGTTCCGTGTTGGGCGGGATAGTATCATGACGCAGAACATATCCTTTGGGTGGAGGCGTGTTGTTAAACGGCCATGGATTCCCACAATCCGGCATGACCGGAGAGGCGGTTGCCTTGATGCGACCGGCACAAAGTATGGCATACTCTTTAGCCAATAAACCACTGATCGGTACTGTGATAAATTTCGGATCCCCGTAGAATTGTTCGCGATCGGCATAGGCTATTTTCAGTGCCTCGGTGATGGTATGGATATACTCGCCGGTGTTATGGCCCATTGCCTGCAGATCAAAGTGTTCCAGGATATTCAAAGTCTGCAGCAATACCGGTCCCTGGCACCAGGGACCGGCGCTTTTAACGGTATATTCGCCAAAGCTCACGCAAAGAGGGCTTTCTTCGGTGCAGGAGTAAGCGGCCAGGTCGCTCGCCTGCATCAGCCCGCCATGTGCTGCATTAAAGGCAACAATATCTCCGGCTATTGAACCATGGTAGAACTCATCACGGGCGGCTGTAAGACCAGCATGGCGACCCCCTTGTTGCAGAGCATTGAGTTCCGCTGCAACCATGCGCCGCATGGTTGCGCCCAGGTCTTTCTGGTAAAAGATTTCATCGACTTCCGGCGGTCTGCCACCGGGCTGGTATATCTCTTTATTTGCGGGCCATCTGGCGTATTTTTCTTGTAATTCATGCAGGGAATTGCGCATAAACTGGTGCATGGGAAAACCATTTTCAGCCAAGTCGACAGCATCGGCACAGATCTGCGCGAAGCTCATGGTGCCGTATAGGGAAAGAGCCCTTATCCAGGCATCTGGGGCCCCCGGTACAATACAGCGATGTATGCCGTCGGGAATAAGGCCGTTATGGTTCTCTCTGAAAAAGGCCACGCTGGCCTTTTGGGGCCAGACGCCAAGACCGTCGATTGTCGTCGTCAGGCCGGTTTGAGCACTATGGATCATCATGGGTGCTACCCCGGCAAAGTTGACCATATCAGACTGGAGAACCGTCAGGCAGAGCCCCGCAGCGGCAGCCGCATCTACGGCATTGCCGCCCTTGTCGAGTATCCGCATCGCGGCCTGGGTAGCTAGATTGTGCCCGGAGACCACCATCTGTTTTCGGCCGCGAATTGCAGGACGATAGGAGGTTCTGGTTTGTTCGTATTTTGAGTAAACTTTTTCATCAGACATTTTGTTCTTCCCTGTACCAGAATATGATTTTTTTAAAAACCTGTGCAAATAAAAACGTATATCCCGGTAATTTGCAATATCTTCAAAGCATTGACGGCAATTGGATGGAGAAGTATTGTCGCTTTCAATTTGCGGTACAAGCCTTATAGTTGCAGATGTCAATACTACGATACTGAGTGTATAGCAGGGGAAAAACATATATGGATGAGCAAATTGTCAAAGAACTTATAGATATCGCAGGAAAAGATAATGTTTCGACGGCAACGTCAGATAAAATCACCCATTCCTATGATGCCACGCAGCAGCGATTTTTACCCGATATCGTTGTTTATGCTGAGACTACAGAGCAGGTCAGTCTGGTGGTGAAACTTGCCAATCGCTGGAACATACCGATATTGCCCCGTGGGGCGGGCAGCGGTTTTACTGGCGGAAGCCTGCCGGTCCGGGGCGGTATCGTGCTGGTGCTGACCAGAATGGACCGGATTATCGATATCGATACTGAAAATCTCATCGCCGAAGTCGAACCCGGGGTGGTCACCGCCGAACTGCAGCGGCAGGTGGAGAAGCTGGGCCTCTTTTATCCACCTGATCCGGCGTCGAAAGAATTCAGTACGCTGGGTGGCAATGTGGCCGAATGCGCGGGAGGCCCGCGCTGTGTAAAATACGGCGTGACGAAAGACTATATTCTGGGTCTTGAGGTCGTCACTCCCACCGGTGATATTATCCGGACCGGTGGCCGGACCCTGAAAAATGTGGTCGGCTACGATCTGACTAAATTGTTTGTCGGCTCGGAAGGGACTCTGGGTATTGCCACGAGAATTATTGTCAAACTGTTGCCCAAACCGGAGGCGAAAAAGACCATGCTCGTCCAGTTTGCCTCTATTGACGGGGCGGCACAGTCAGTTTCGGCCATAATCGGTGCCAAGATTATTCCCACCACCCTGGAATTTATGGATGCGGCCACCATCGACTGTATTCGTGGCGTAAGCACTTTTCCCCTGGCGGAGTTGTGCCGGGCCATCCTCATTATTGAAGTGGATGGTGATGCCCAGGTGCTTGATCGGCAGGTGGAGAGAATTCTGGCCGTAATCGAGTCGTTTGGCATCCTGCATACCCGCATTGCCGAGACCGAGGAAGATTCGGAGGAGATCTGGCAGGTGCGGCGCATTGTCAGTCCCAGCCTGCGCAAGATCAATCCCGATAAGTTCAACGAAGATATCGTCGTGCCTCGCTCCAAGGTGCCGGATATGATCCGCGCCCTGGAAAAAATCTCCAGGGACTACGGAGTGCCCATCGTCAATTTCGGCCATGCAGGAGATGGCAATATCCATGTCAATGTAATGGTCGATCTCAAAGAAGAGGGCATGCCGGTAAAAATAGAGAGGGTGATGGATGAGGTCTTCGGAGCAGCCGTCAGGCTGAAGGGTGCGATTTCCGGAGAGCATGGCATCGGTACGTCCAAGGCCAAATATATGCAAATGGAGCTGGATATCGCCACCATCACCTATATGCAGCGGATTAAGGCGGCTTTGGATCCCCATAATATTCTTAATCCAGGGAAAATATTCTTAGTGACTTAGAAATAATGTTCTAGTGTTTTTTACTAGAACATTATTTCGTGAAGGAACTTATCCCGCAAATCTTTTGGGCGGGATTCTTGGCCAATTATCAATTTTCTTGTGTTATTTTACAAGGAAAGAATTTCGTGAAAGAACTTCTAACCGTAAAAGCGAGCCCCAGATAAGAAGTGCATTATGCCCAATACAAAGAACAAGAGTTTACAGGATTTTGAAAAAGTAATCCGCGAGTGCGTTAAGTGTGGCGTCTGTCAGGCCCATTGTCCCACCTATCAGGTGAGCAAAAAAGAAGGGCAGGTTGCCAGGGGCAAAATTGCCCTTGCTGCAGCCCTGCTTGATGGGGAAACGGGGCTGGAAGAGCGCTTGCAGCAGGATGTCAGCATGTGTCTGATGTGTGGTTCCTGTGTTAATAAATGTCCCAACAAGGTGCCGACGCACGAGATAGTCGGTGCCATCCGCCGGCAGATTACCGATAATCAGGGTTTGTCGTTGATCGGTAAAGGCGTTGCAACTCTGCTGGGTTCTCCGGTGTTGATGAAAACACTCAGTAAGGGGGGCGCACTGCTCTCTCCGCTGGTGTTGAAAAAAGTGCCGGAATCGAGCGGCTTACGCCTTCGTTTTCCGACTCCCTTCATGAAGGATCGGACCGTGCCGAAGATTGCCTTTCGCAATCTCTTTGACCGGGTGCCGGAGTTCATAGAGGGGCGAGCTGATAAACCGGTGGTCGGATTTTTTGCCGGTTGTTCCATCACCTATGCCTACCCGGAGATAGGTGAGATTATGGTGTCCATTCTGCAGCGAATGGGCTATTCGGTCTATGTGCCGAGAGCGCAGCAATGCTGTGGTATCCCGGCTCTCTCCTCGGGTAATGGCCGACAGGTTGAGCAGCTGGCCGAGACCAATGTCGATGCCTTTAGTCAAAAAAAGGTGCAGTACATCATTACCGCCTGTGCGTCTTGTAACGGCGGGATTGGTGAATATTACCGGACCATGAAGGCCAATTACGATGATTTTACCGGAAAAGTGGTCGATTTCAGCGTTTTTTTGAAAAAAGAGGGTCTTTTTGAAGAACTGGCTGGGATGAAAAAGTGGCCGGAAAGGGTGCCGGTCACCTATCATGATCCATGTCATCTCAAGAATCAGGGGATAACGCGAGAGCCGAGAGAACTGCTGCGTGCCCTGCCCAACGTCGATTTTGTCGAAATGGAGAGTGCTTCGATCTGCTGCGGGTTGGGCGGTACTTTTTCGGTGTATCATTACGAAGCCAGCAAGGCAATTGGTGCCAGGAAAATTCAGGGTTTAAGAGAAAGTAAAGCAGAGTTGATAGCTACCGCCTGTCCCGGCTGCATCATGCAGTTGCAGGATATAATCAATCACGCGGATCTGCCGGTACGGGCAGTGCATATTCTGGAGCTGTTGGCCGAGGCACTGAAATAATCACACGCAGCGAAAGGTTATAAAAAAAAGCCTCCGACAAGAGGAGTTGTACCTGTGCGTTTGGCGTAATACGATTATTGTTGCAAGACTGATAATATCCATATAGGATTTTGGTCGGAATAATCCAGATCATATTGGATTTATGACTTTTGTACTCTTTATGTTTTTGGGAATCGATCAAACATTCACCATGTTTTACTGCTGGATACTTGATGAAATTTATAAAATTATCTTGAGATGAACACCTTTCTCACAAAAATATCGCAACTTCCTTCCATCGAAAATGTACTCTTCCTTTCGATTCGGGGTGAGCTTCTTTTTTTAAGTGATAACAAAAGAAGAGAGGAAGAAAGTGAACATGTTTCCCGGTGGCATGCGATCATTGGACAGTTGCATTCGCCCAGAGAAGCGGAGCTTTTTTTCGAACATGGCGGCTTTTATCTTCGCTATACCGAGATAGGCTATATTATTATCGGCATGAAAGATTTTGGTCGTTTACCGAATATAAAAGCAGCCTGCGCGCAATTACAGGCGAAACTCAACGATCCGACCATCTGTAAAAATGTTCTGCTTCGGATGCTACATAATGCTGATGAGACGCGGAAGTCGCAATTTGTCATGACACTTTTTCCTTTTGCAAACGAAGAAATTGCCGAGAAACTGCTTGTTTTACTTGGTCAAAATGCTCAATTCAGTCCGCAAATCCGAGTAAAGCTGTTGGTCGATATTTGTCAGGTGCTTGGCCAATGCCGGTCACCTGCAGCTCGGCATGCGCTTAAAAAAGTGTTGCAGGATCACTATTCAGGCAAAACTGTTTTGCACAATGAGGTGAGGTATGCAGTTCAGGTGGCAGTTGCCCAACTTGAGCTGGTTCTGCCACCTGAAAGCAGCACTGCCGTTCCGCGTACAGACATTCTCGCCGCAATTGAGCTACCTCATGCCGAAAAACCGCCGCTATCTTCTCCCTCTGCTTCTGTTAAAAGCTATGCTGCTGAGGTGCCGGAGGGACGGAAAATTGAGGCTTTATTGAAACAGGGGAAGAAAGGTGAAGCTATCGCGCTTATGTTGGCACAGATCGACGTCTGCGCCCGTAAAAAACAATTCGATATGGCCGAGTTGTTGCGTGAATGGATTATTCAAGTTGATTCAACTTCGTTGCGCGAGATAATCAGTGCCGCTGAAATAATTGATGAACAAAAAAACGCCACCATAAGTGATGAACATCGTGCTGTCTGGAGCAAGCTGGTCGGGGTGCTGTCGACTGAAGAGTTTTCTTCTCTCTACCATGCAATGGAGCATAAGCATTACAATAATGGCGATACTGTCGTCGACCAGGGACAGTTTATTTCTGTTTTATTTTTTGTTAACAGAGGGAGGGTTCAGCTTTTTACGGCAAGTCATGGGGGAGAGTATGGGCTGAAAATCCTTGAAGCCGGGGAAATATTTGGCGCCGAAACATTTTTTGATATATCGATATGGACAATGAGCGCAAGAAGTCTGGGTGCAGATATATCCCTGCTCACCTGGGACCGTCTTTTGAAGCTCAAAGAAAGTAATCCTGGGCTTCGAACTAAGGTCATGGATTTTTGTAGTCAATTTAAATTGACCAATATCTCTTTCAATAAGCCCGGCACCACGAGGAGACGTTTTGAGCGAGTCAAAGTAACCGGAAAGGTTGCGGTTTCCTTGCTCAAAGAAATGGGAGACGAGAGCCTCTTTGGCACGAAGGGGAATCTTTTAGATCTCTCAAGAGGAGGTCTGGCTCTCAGTTTACGGTTTTCTAAAAAGAAAAATGCTGTAGCTCTTCTCGGCCAAGATGTGCGTGTCACCGTTCAAACGGATTTTTCTTCCCATCCTGTCCAGCGTAAGGGTGTTGTCAAAGCCGTCCAGTGTCACGACTTTGTCGGCAATGATTATACCATTCATCTGGAGTTTCAGGAAAATCTGAGCAGTGCAGAAATTTCCCAGGCTGTCGGAAAAACGAGATAGGCAATCGCAAAATTTTATTCCATCGTTTTTACGAGAAGGTCGATGATCTTCTCCGGAGGACAGCTCGGGACAATATCCAGCACTGTCGGAGGTTGTCCGGACAGGACTATCCGGTGATTCTTGTTGTGGCTGATATAGCCAAAGCTGAATGCACCATAGCTCTCTTTTTTGTTGATCTCCGTCAGATGTGTCATCGCCTGCGTCACATCTGCATCCTGAAAACATTTTTTTAAGCCCAGTTCCTTGCCTAATTCATTTTTTAATAATTCTATTCTGGCCGCAGTCACAGAACTGGTTATTTCCTTGATGTCGTTTAGCTCGGGCGGAGGATCGGCTGAATCCTCGGGCTGTGGGCTCTCGGCCTCATCTTTCATACCTACTGCCTTCATAATTATAGGAGTGAGTTGGCTGTTGATGGCATTCCTTTTTGGTTCACACTCGTTGCGCATAAAGACTGTTGCTGAATTCCAGGAAAAAAGTTCATACGCTGCCTCCATACCATGCAACGCACCTATCCTTGCATCGAGTAACTCTCCCTCCAGAAAGTAAAGAATACCGCCTTGTTGCGTTGCTTTATCGATAATTCGTATGGTGCAGGACTTTGCATCCATTTCCATCAGTTGCAGGAATACTGGTGGAGAGACATCATGCATTATTCCACCAGCCGCCTCATGCTGCAAGACACTGTTGATGGTGGCGACCAGCTTATCGGCCTGGAAGGGTTTTTTGAGATATTTTATAACACCGCTCTCTTTGACTATTGCCTGAAGGCGTATGTCATCCATTGATGAAATAATAATAGCCGGAATGTCCGGATAATGCTGCCGAAGATGGTCGATCAGGCTCCTGCCGTCCATACGAGGCAGTACCAATTCCAGAATAACAAGCGAAACCGGGACCTTTTTCAGTTGCTTGACAGCGTCATAACCATCGCAGGCAGTGACAACAGCAAAGCTGTCTCTGTGTTGGGCCAGACTCTTGGCCACCGCATTGCACAAGATTGCGTCGTCATCGACAAATAAAATGTTTCTCACCATAGAATATGCTGCTCCAATATTTGATTTCAGATTCTTTGCGTTTAACGAGTGAGTAAATCATTGCCACAGTAATTGCAAGTGGTAGAGGTCTTAAAATAACCTCGGGTAAATGAGAAGATAGCCGGGATTCTTTTTTCCTGCAGGCATCTACCGGTGTAAGAAATGGCATGATCATTGAAGTACTCATCAGTAGAGAGAATGCTGAGCCAACCGCTCCAATATCGGGTTGTCCTTCAGCAAATATTCGTATGTATCGCCGGTTATGAATATTGAGACAAGGAGCAGATTATGACGGCCAGAGAAGCACATAGAATATTTATGATGAGTCCACTCTATTGTAAGATACCACCCAATAATCGAATGAAGCTCATCAATGATTATTGTCTGATGTATGCCGCAAACGCCCCAAGAAACAATAAATAAAACAAACGCTTTTATTCTTCGGTAGCAAAAGCTACTTCCGTATCGATCATCTCCCGCGCTCTTTCCAAGGCTCGTTGTTTATTGTCGCCGCCCATAGTGACCTTTTGCCTCTTTCCTGATGGATCTGTTACAGTAAAACTGAAATTTGAACACATCTTTTCTTCCCCCTCAACGGTAATATTCCAGCCACGATACACGTCCTGCACTCTTTCTTTCATGAAACACCTCCAATTCGTGTTGTTCTTATTCATTGCTTCTTCGTTACAATAAGTCAGATGAGTGTATTTGAAAAGTTGGTAAGCGTTTACAGCGCCGGAGTTTATCCGAATCCGTTGTGTTTCCTCCATGAAAGGTTACAGAAGCTTCCTGTAGCTCAATTATGGGCGAGGCTGCGAGCAGATTTTTTATCAATGGTCACTGTACCGACGGCGAAGATGTGTTTATAGTAGATTCTGACAAATATTTGAATTGAAGAATTTTGGGCGGAGGTTTCGACAAAAGTCGACAATTTACTGAAACTCAACAAAAAGTGAACCGGTTGGGCCGGTAAGAAAAATGGACTATAAGGACTATTACAAAATCCTGAATGTTGCCAAAGATGCATCTCAGGAGGAGATTAAAAGGGCCTATCGGAAATTGGCCCGGAAGTTTCACCCTGATGTCAATAAGGATCCGAAGGCTGAGGTAAAGTTCAAGGAAATTAATGAGGCAAATGAAGTACTCGGCGATGTTGAGAAGCGTAAGGATTATGACAGTTTCGGCAACAACTGGCAGGCTGGTCAGGATTTCAAACCGCCTCCGGAGTGGAATACCCGGCAGCAGCGGGGGGGCGGTTCTCGATCGCAAAATGCCTCTGCAGAACATTTCAGCGATTTTTTCGAATCGCTCTTTGGTGGAGGACGTGGCAATTTTACGGCTGAAGATTTTTCTTCCTTTGGCCGGGGACAGCATGATCAAGGCAGCGATCTGCATGCGAAAGTGGTTATATCCCTGGAAGACAGCTATCACGGGGCGAAAAGAACCATAACCCTGAACAGAACGGTGGGCGACGGTGATGGTGGTCTGACCATTCAACCCCAGTCGCTACAGGTTACAATTCCAAAGGGAGTCATAGAGGGTCAGCAGATCAGACTGGAAGGGCAGGGCGATGTAGGCCATGGCCGGGGACAGCGCGGCAATCTCTTCCTGGAGATTGTCTTTGAAAAACATCCGCACTTTACTATCAATAAGCGCGATATTTATCTCATTCTGCCGGTGACACCATGGGAGGCGGCTCTTGGGGAATCCATTGCAGTACCGACTCTTGGTGGCCATGTCGATCTGAAACTGCCCGCAAATTCCCAGACAGGGAAAAAACTGCGTCTGAAGGAGCGGGGACTCTCATCAAAAACTCAGGTCGGTCACCAATATGTTACTCTTGCTGTCTATACACCGCCGGCAGAAACGGCAGAACAAAAGGAATTGTATGAAAAGATGAAGAAACTGATGCCCTATAATCCCCGGTCAGGGTTTGGAGGTTGACCATGAAAGAAGAATATTTTTGGACCGTCCTGGACGATAGCACTACCTGGGGAATAACCGAGATCTGTGCCCTGTGCCGGGTGGATGATGCGTTGATCCACGAAATGGTCAATGAGGGACTATTGATCCCGGAAGGGACATCGCCTGAGACGTGGCGGTTTAACGGGCTGGCAGTAAAAAGAATCCAGGTAACAGTCAGGTTACAAAACGACCTGCGGGTCAATCTACCGGGGGCAGCCTTAGCCCTTGATCTGTTGGAAGAGCTCGATGAACTGCGCGCTCTATTGGGGCAGCTTCGTTGAAAACTGGAATGTAGTGCCGTAAATTATTCAAAATATTTTAATGACTTGATGAATGGTAATTACGGGGACGCTGGGCAACAGAAGTGGCTACCCCGGGTAAATGGAAAATAAGCCGGGACTCTGTTTAGTGACCCCCTTGAAGGGGATAAGTGCCTTGATGGCACTATTTAAGTTGTTACATTAAAAGTGCTTTCCGTTTTATTTTGTTTCTTGACAGACTTTCGGAATAAGACACTAAAAGGAGCAGTACATGAAGATCTATGTGGGGAATATGTCCTTCGAAGTTAAAGAGGATGATTTGCGGCAGCTTTTTGGCGAGTTTGGCGACGTTCAGTCTGCCAGTGTAATTATGGATAAAGTCAGTGGCAGATCCAAGGGATTCGGTTTTGTCGAAATGGCCGATAAAGAAATCGGCCAGGCGGCAATTGAAGGCTTGAACGGCAAGGAATTTAAAGGCCGAGCATTAACTGTAAATGAAGCCAAGCCGCAGAACAGCAATCGTGAGGATCGCAGAGGTGGTGGCGGTGGTGGTCGAGGCGGCAAGGGAGGTTTCGGTGGTCAGGGCAATAAAGGTAACTTCAGTGGTGGTCGCGGCGGTGCCGGTGGTGGCAGAAGTGGCTTTGGTGGTGGTGGCGGCCGGGGCGGCCGCGGTGGTGACAGATAGTACTTTACAAGGTCCGGTTATTCCTCCTCAATGACAACACCGGTCAGAACTTGATGATTCTGACCGGTCGGTGTTCTGCCTGCATTTCTGTATATCAAATTGCTGCATAGTTTTTTCAGGACCTGAATGTGCTCTTTTCTGCAACAAATTATGTTGCGAAACCAAGAACCCAGGAGGTGGTATGCGTGCAATGTTTTTTCAATTAAGTTATAGGCGTGTTGTTGGTTTATTAGGAGCTGCAGTATTGCTGGCTGCCACGATAGCCCATTCTGCAGCGATTCTTGAAGGCGAGCGAATGAGCCCGGTTCAGGGCAGGGATGGAATGGTTGTCACCAGCCATTTTCTTGCCACAGGGTCAGCCCAGGAGGTGTTGAAAAAAGGCGGTAACGCGGTCGATGCTGCGGTTACTGCGGCGTTTTCTCTGGCGGTTACCCAGCCGAGATCCGGTAATATTGGTGGCGGTGGATTTATGCTCATTTCCTCGGAACAAAAAAATGAGGTTGTCGCCATTGATTATCGGGAGAAAGCTCCGGCCAAGGCAACCGTTGACATGTTCCTTGATAAAGAGGGCAATGCGGACAGTCAGCTGTCACGATACAGCCATCTGGCGGCCGGGGTGCCGGGAACGGTTGCCGGACTTGCTTTAGCGCTGGAAAAGTATGGCACCATCAGCCTAAAGGAGGCTATGGCACCGGCAATCAAACTGGCCGGGGAGGGGTTTGTCGTCACCCCGCGTTTTAGTGACGGCCTGAAAGAAAAAGAAGCGATGCTTAAGAAATGGCCATCATCGGCCAAAGTTTTTTATAAGCCGGATGGCAGTGCCTATGAACCGGGGGAAGTTTTTGTCCAGAAAGATCTTGCGGCAACGCTGCAGCGCATTGCCGATCAAGGTGTCAAAGAATTTTACGAGGGTAAAACCGCTGAAATGTTGGTGGCGGAAATGGCGGGACATGGCGGCCTTCTCACTATGGAAGATATGAAAAATTACTCTCCAACTATACGGCAGCCGGTGCATGGCACCTATCGTGGTTATGACATTTATTCCATGTCTCCACCCAGTTCGGGTGGAGTGCATGTGGTGCAGATCCTCAATATCCTAGAAGGATATCCTCTCGCCGAATATGGTCACAATTCGGCCCTGACCATTCATCTGATGGCCGAGGCGATGAAACGGGCCTATGCCGATCGTTCTTTTTATCTGGGTGATGAGGATTTTGTCAAGGTGCCGCTGAAAGGTCTTATCTCAAAAGACTATGCAGCTAAAATCCGTGCAGGTATAAACACCGAAAAAGCGACACCAAGCGGTACAATTGCCCCAGGCAAACCGCAACCATACGAGAGCAACGAAACTACCCATTTCTCTATCGTTGATAAATTCGGCAACGCCGTTTCCAATACCTATACCATCAATTTCAGTTACGGATCCGGTATTGTTGTTGATGGAGCCGGTTTTCTGCTCAATAATGAAATGGATGATTTTTCCGCCAAACCGGGAGTACCGAATGCTTACGGGCTGATCGGCGGGGAAGCCAATAAGGTGGAGCCGAACAAAAGGATGCTGAGTTCCATGTCGCCGACCATTGTGAAAAATCAGGGCAAGAATTTTCTGGTTACCGGCAGCCCCGGCGGCTCGCGGATCATAACCACCACGCTTCAGGTGATTATGAATGTCATTGACCACGGCCTTAATATCCAGAGTGCTGTGGCGGCTCCACGCATTCATCACCAGTGGTTACCCGATACATTGCGGGTCGAAGAGGGAATCAGTCCCGATACTATCAAAATCTTGCAGGAAAAGGGCCACGCAGTAGAACAGTTGGAGGCCATGGGTGCCATTCAGTCTATCATGGTGAAAGAAGGCATGATGTACGGTGGTGCCGATCCTCGCAGGTCCACGGCGTTGGCTGCAGGAATTTGATAAAAAAACGATAAAGGGGAAGGGAGGGACTGTCTTTCCCCTTTGTTGCCTGCTGATTTTTCTCCCCCTGTATCTTTTCCCGAGAAAAAAAACTTTGGGTCTATTTGCTGCAACCGGTCACCGGAAAACCACCAAGTCCTGAATAATCTCTGACCTGTAAGCATTCAACAGCAGAATTACGGCAAAACGGAGGTAAGCAAAGGAGGGATGATGTGGATAATCCGCAATTTATTTGCCTGTTCTTTAGATGAGTCGAGCGGCAATGTTTGTCACAACAAGCAGAAAACCAAAAAAACAGCCAATTTTAAGAATCTTGACGTGTTTGTCGGTCAGATCATGCCATTTCTTTGGTTTGTACAAACCAGATGACAAAGCAAGAAATAAAAGTGCCAATATTGAGTAGGCAACTATAATTCCCATGCGATTTCTGTCTCCTTTCTGTAGCATGTCCATCCTCATTCCCGATGGATTCTCTGATTTATTTGGGGATCTTTTGCGGCAGGAAGTCATGAAAGTTTATTAAAGTCAATCGCATATGCGAGAAGAATGCAAGCACTCCCCTCGAAAATTCGGACTCATCAGGACAAGAGAGATGTCCAAAAGCGTGCTCTGCGCCTGAAGAAACCATTGCTCGACTCGCCGGCACAGGGTACGATGAAAAAGCCTTTTTTCGGGAAAACTCCGCACACACTTATTGCGGAATAAGAGTCGACTCAATCCCTTAACAATATAAAAAAGATGAATTTTTGTCCCCATTGTGCTGCGCCGGTCATTTCACAGATTCCGCAGGACGATAATCGACCCCGCTTTATCTGTACTTCCTGCGGTCGAATTCATTACCGGAACCCCAAAATGGTGGTTGGTTGTCTACCAGTATGGGAGAATCGGATACTCCTCTGCAGAAGAAATATCGAACCGAGAAAGGGGTATTGGACATTGCCGGCAGGATATCTCGAATGCAATGAAACCACAGAAGCAGGGGCCAGACGCGAGACTTCGGAAGAAACGGGAGCGGTCGTCGTTGCACTACAGCCATATCGCATGTTCGACATTGTCCACATTGGCCAGGTTTACCTCATGTTTCTTGCCCGGCTTCAGGCACCCGAGTTTCATTCAACCAGAGAGAGCATGGAGGTCAGACTGTTCGAAGAGAAGGATATTCCCTGGACCAGCATCGCTTTTCCGGTCATCGAAAAAACATTGCAGTATTACTGGCAGGACTGTGTGGAAAATAAGTTTTCGTTTTGCCTGGAGCAGGAAACCGGAACTATGAAAAAAGAGTACTGAAAGAGTTGCCTGGCTGTTTTTTTTGATCAACTCTATGTATTTCCTGTTACATCTTGATCGGCAAGTGATTACTTCTTTATAAGAGAAACCGCGTAAATCGTAGCGAAATAGATAAAGAATTTTTATCACCTCATCCATAATGAACTCGTAAAAAGTTAGAAAAACAATAGGGGAATACATGCAAAAAAACGCCTCGGATATTATGACAAAAAATGTTATTACCGTCACACCTGAAACAACAGTAATTGAGCTGGCCAAACTTCTGGCCTCAAATGGTATCGGTGGTGCCCCCGTCCTTGATTCTTCCGGCACTCTTCTCGGAGTAGTCACGGAAAACGACCTGGTCGACCAAAACAAGAAGCTTCATATACCCACCGTGATAACTATCCTCGATTCTGTTTTTTATCTCGAGAACCCGGACAAGATGGAAAAAGAGATGAAAAAAATCGCCGGGGCAACAGTTGGCGATATCTATAGCAAGAATCCACGTACGATTGTCGAGGAGACTCCTCTGGACGAAATAGCAACCATGATGGCAGAAAAAAATGTCCATACCCTGCCTGTAATGCGCGGCGACTCGCTGGTCGGCGTGATAGGCAAAAGAGATATTATAAAAACGTTAATTTCTTAGGTGATATTGTAATCGTTCCGTATCGGTAAAAAGGATATCCTTGTTTTTTTCCTGATGTTTTGCCTGCTACAGGGCAATGTCGACATTTTTTATAAGAGTGTCGGCATTGTCGCTACCAAGACTGGCAACCGTATCTTCCTCCCGCACCTGTACCAGTGACCCTACCTGTTACACTCTTCTGTGTCTCTTTTTTCCAGGACCTTCTGGCCATGTCCTATGCTGAGAAATTTGCGCAGGTCTGGGTTGCCCGTGAAGTGACTCTATTTCATGCTGAGTGGTAGAGTTGCGGTATCCGTAGTTTTATGGTCGTTCAGGTAGTGGGGCTGATTCTACCGCACTGATAGTCTGTTCCTGTTCCTTGTCGTTGCCATGGTCTTTAGCTATCAGCATATAGATAGATGGAATGATAAACAGGGTAAACAGCGTACCGACGGCCATTCCGCCGACCAGCACCAGACCTATCGAGTTACGGGCAGCCGCCCCGGCCCCGGTAACCAGGGTTAAGGGAAAATGACCGGCAATCGTTGCCCCGGTGGTCATCATGATAGGGCGCAGGCGGGTACTGGCTGATTCGTGTATTGCCTGCCGTTTGCTGCGCCCCTGCATCTGTAGTTTATTGGCAAATTCGACGATGAGAATCCCGTTTTTGGAAACCAGACCGACCAGTGTGATCAGACCAACCTGAGAATAAATGTTCATGGTTGTCGTCCAGCCTTGCGTCCAGAAGGCAACACTGGGATCGGGCATCTTCAGAAAGGTGAAGATCATGGCGCCAAACATGGCTAGAGGAACAGATCCGCCTAGAATTACAAAAGGATCGCGAAAGCTGTTGAACTGGGCTGCCAGCACTAGGAAGATTAAAATTACCGCCAGGCCGAAAGCCTGAATAAACTTGTTTCCTTCCGTTCGCAATTGGCGTGATTCTCCCGTATAGTCTAGTACATAACCGCTTGGCAAGATCTTGGCAGCCTCGCCTTCCAAAAACTTTAAGGCCTCATCCAGTGGGCGAATTGCCACACCGCTGATTTTGACGGCATTGAGTTGCTGAAAACGGTTCAGAGAGCGTGGTACAGTACTGTCCTTGATGGTGGCGATGGTGCTGAGCGGGATTAATGTGCCATTGTTGCCGGTGACATAGATGTCTTGCAGTTGATTCGCGTTAAGCCGATCCACCCGCTGAATCTGGGGGATCACCTTGTAGCTGCGGCCGCTGATATTGAAGCGATTGACAAAATTACCACCCACCATGGCTGTCAGGTCGGCGCCCACCTGCTGCAGGTTCAGGCCCAGGTCGGCCACCTTGTCACGGTCGATAACCAGCTCGGACTGGGGCTGATCAATCTTGACATCGATTAGCGGTGGAAAGGCGAACATGCCGCTTTGTATGGCGGCCAACTGAATCTGCTTGGCAAAACTCAGAATTTGTGCTGGCTCGGCCGTCGAGGCAAGGATGAATTCCACTGGAAATTGTCCGCCACCGGGCAGCGCCGGTGGGGTTACAGGGAACATGCTGATGCCGGTGATGCCGTGCAACTTCTGTTGCACCTCCGGCATGATTTGAAAAATATTGCGCTCGCGCTCCTGCCATGGTTTGACAACCATGCCGGAAAAGCCCGACGAGGGCATGGTAACCTGAAAGACGAACTGCGTCTCTGGCACGCTCAGAAAAGCATCATTGACGGCAGCCGCGTAGATGCTGGTCTGGTCGAGGGTGGAGTTGGCGGCTGCATCCAGAATACCGAAAATAACGCCCTGGTCTTCGGTAGGCGCCAGCTCTTTGGCCGACATGGTAAACATGGGGATGGACAACAGGCCCAGCAGGAACCAGACCATATAGACCGCCGGTCGGGCATTAAGGGTTTTGTTGAGCAATCGGCCGTAGAAATTGCGGATCTTTTTAAAATCACGTTCAATTTTACCGGCAAAGCCGTGTTCGGTCATGCCTGACCGAAGCAGCCGTGAGGACATCATGGGCGATAAGGTGAGAGCGACGATGCCGGAGATAGTCACGGCTCCGGCCAGGGTGAAGGCAAATTCCCGAAAGAGCGAGCCGGTCAGACCGCCCTGCAGGCCGATAGGGGCATAGACCGCCGCCAGAGTGATCGTCATGGCGATCAGCGGGCTCACAAGTTCACGGGCGCCAAGTATGGCGGCCTGCATTGGCGTCTGGCCTGCGCTTAAATGCCGTTCGACGTTTTCGACGACCACAATGGCATCGTCCACCACCAGGCCGACAGAGAGGACGATTGCCAACAAGGTAAGCAGGTTGATGGTGAAACCGAACGCCTGGATAAGAAAAACAGCCCCGATCAGTGACAGGGGGATGACCACCACGGGAATGATTGCTGCCCGCATCGAACCCAGAAAAAGGAAAATAATAATAATGACGATGATCAGGGTTTCGCTGAGTGTTTTAATAACTTCGTTAATGGCGTTGTCGATATAGGCGGTACCGTCGTAGGCGAGACGCCCCTCCAGGCCGCTGGGCAGCTGCTTTTTAATGGCGTCCAGTTCCGTCCGCACCCCTTTGATAACGTCCAGGGAGTTGGCATTCGGCAGGGGCCAGATTCCCATAAATACCGCGGTCTGGCCGGAAAAACGCACCTCGGAATCATAACTTTCCGCACCAAGTGCTACATCGCCGATATCTTGAATGCGGACGATTGCGCCATTTTTTGCACGGATAACCAGATTTTTAAATTCTTCCACCGAACGGAGGTCGGTATTGGCAGTTAGGTTGACTTGGATCAGTGAACCCTTGGTGCTGCCCACGGCGGCCAGAAAATTATTGGCTGACAATGCCTGGCGTACCTGACTTGGGCTGATATTCAAGGCAGCCATGCGATCGGGCTTAAGCCAGATGCGCATGGCAAAGGTGCGGGCGCCGAGGATATCGGCCCGCTGTACACCGCTGAGCGCCGAAAGGCGGGGCTGGACGATACGCACCAGATAATCGGTGATCTCGTTCTGCTTCAGCACATCCGAGGTAAAGCTCAGATAGGCGGAGGCAAACTGGCTGTCGGCCGACTCGACGTTGATAATAGGTACTTCTGCTTCGGGCGGCAGGTCGCCGCGTACCTGGTCCACTTTGGAACTGATCTCCGACAGGGCTTTGATCGGGTCGTAGTTGATTTTCAAGCGGGCATTGATGGTGGACAGGCCCTGGACACTCTGCGACTCCAGGTAGTCAATACCATCGGCGGCGGCAATGGCCCGTTCCATTGGGGTGGTAATGAAACCTCGCACCAGTTCGGCGCTGGCACCCACATAAACAGTGGTAACGGTGACTACGGCATTATCGCTTCGAGGATATTGACGGACGTTCAAGGAGTGAATAGCCTGCAGGCCGGCAATAATGATGAGAAAGCTAATAACCAGTGCCAATACCGGGCGGCGGATAAAAATATCTGTGAATTTCATATGTTAGCTCTCGGCAGGCTGAGGAGCCAGTTTGAATTCGGGTTGCAGTTTATTATCCACCTTGACCGCCTGGCCATTGCGAAGCTTAAATGCGCCGGTGCTCACTACCTTTTCGTCGGTTTTAAGTCCTGAAATCACCGTAATAAAGTCGCCGCGTTTTTCACCGAGACGAACGAATTGCTGGCGGATGGTTTGACCGGCAGGGGCGCCGTCAGTACCCTTTTTGTCTTCGATCACAAAAACAGAATCGCTGTACGGTGCATACAGAACAGCTGTGGCTGGAATAGTCAGCACCTTTTCTTTTGCCGGTAAGACCACAGCTACATTGACGTACATGCCGGCACGGAACAATTCTTCCTTATTAGCCAGAGTGGCCTGCACGTGGATGTTCCGGGTGGCGGCATCCACTTCCGGGCTGATGGCGGTAATGAGGCACGAGAAAACTTTACCCGGCAGGGCATCTGAGCTTACCCGTACGGTGAGCCCGGTGTGAATCTGGGCCAGTTGTTGCTGGGGAAGCAGGAAATTGACGAAAACAGGATGCATAGACTGCAGACTGACGATAGCCTCGCCTTCTTTGATGACTTGGCCCAGGTTGATCTGGCGAATGCCCAGCCGTCCTGCGAAGGGGGCACGAATGGTTTTTTTGGCAATAACCGCTCGTATATTGTCTGCTTGAGCTGAAGCCTGGGTCAGTTGGGCCTGGGCACTATCAAAATCGGACTGCGAAATGACCTTGTTTGCCATGAGCTTTTTTGATCGGGCAAATTCGATGCGAGCCAGCTCGAAAGCGGATTCGGCCGATCGAAGCTGGGCTTTCTCGACAGATATGTCCTGTTGTACCAGCAGGTCACCGGTTGTCACACGGGAACCTGCTTCAAACGCTATATCGACTATCTTGCCGGCTATTTCTGCAGTCACCAGTACTCCCTGTACGGCATCCAGTGAACCAACCGAAGTGAGTAACATCTCCCAGGAATCGGCAGTGACAGTGGCCGAGGTGACAACCTCAGGGGGGAAAACAAAATTTTTGCCCTGGGCGATCATTGCCCGAATTTGCAGAGCTTTGATACCTGCCAGAATGCCAACAATAATAATGAGACCGAGAATGGTCAGAAAAATTATTTTCTTCATTATTTCCCTATTCCTGTAAAAAAAGCATGGTCTTCTTTGATCATGGCGTCGTAAAAAGCTTCATATGCGAGATGTGATATTGCTCTATCAGACCGTTGGCTGGAGAATCAGAACTATGATAATTGTCTCGGCATGGATGTCAATCAATTTGACAGGTTCTGCAAACATGGTCTCGTATCAGGCTGTCAAACCTAGGGCTCACGATCTAGATAATATAATATGAACATCAAAATAACAGTGCCTGCCAGCATCCAGATCGGCCCGAACATCCACAGGAACAGTGGGATCGACAGGTGAAATCCTCGCATCCCAATACTATAATGAAGTGCTCCACGATTGAGAATGTGACTTACGGTTTCATCGGAATAGGTCGAGTCGTCTGGATCGTAGGTGTTGATCATGAATCCCAAGTGATTGTAGAAACGAATAGATAAAGTGAAATTAAAAAAAGCACAAAAAAAGAGAATGCCGAGCAGCATCAATTTGAACATCCATACCGCTTCGCTTCTGGTCCCCAGCGCATTCAGCGCATGGGAGACTTCAAAGAAAGAACTCGGTCGAAAAGCTGAGCTGAACAGGCCAAGACTGATAAGAATTGCGGTAGATGCCAGAAAAGTGGCAGCCATCAACTGATTACGTATTGTTTGGACCGCCACGATATCACGTTTGTTTTCCCTGATCTCCTGGGTCCACATCCGTCGTGCATGGTTGGTAATACCGATTGCCGTCGTGAACGGAAAATTTTTAACCCTGAAATATAAATAGACATGATAGCCTACAATCAAAATAATACTGGGTCCGACGAGCATCATTTCCTGCCATGAAATAAAGGGCATTTTTCGCTCCCTCTGCAATTTTCTGTATCTGATCGAGTTGAAAAATCTGATTACCTTCACCCTAAGCGACATTAAACAGACCAAATTTTTATACGGCTGCAGCATCTTTCGACAACGACAGGCCTGACGTTCTGTTGGCTCTAAAGTTCTCTCGGTTGCAGAGCTAGCCTGCCTTGGTGTGCTGGTCGGTTGCATTGGTTGCTAGGTGCCGATAAAATGGTATTACCATAACCATTCACAGGCTAGCAAAAAATATTTGTCTGTGCCCATTATTTTTCGTTATACAATAGAGAGAGTCACATGTTGCTTTACGGAAACATCATTACCAGTTCTAAGCTAAAGAAAATTCGAAGAATTCTCCTGTCCTGGCCTGGGATTACCAGAGAGGTTAACGGACTCCACCGTCGCAAATCTTTGCCATTCTTTCCGTGCCGGCAAAAAGTCTTGACTAGAAAACGATAACTAACTACCATTAGTATTAATTATTAATAACAAAGGGGCCTCATGCAGCTTCGGATGACCAATCAGCGAGAAATGATCTTGCGAGAATTGAAAAAAAGCAGACAGCATTTGTCGGCCGATGAGCTGTATGATCGTGTAAAAAAGATCATGCCGCGTATCAGCCTGGCAACCGTGTATCGAAATCTTGAGATACTTTCGGAAGCGGGATTGATTGGGAAGCTGGAAATTAGCGGAAGACAAAAACGCTTTGATTTTGATGTCTCCGATCATGACCATATCTATTGTGTTGTCTGTCATAAGGTTGACAATCTAAAAATTGAACGGAATAATATCAGGGTGGATCAGTTGGGTACTGCAGCAGGGTATGAAATAACCGGATGTAGAGTTGAAATTGTAGGGATATGTCCGGAGTGCCAAAAGAAAGAAAAGAGTACGGAGAAAAGAGCTTGAGCGAGTGGGCAATGCAAGAGATCGTTACCAAAACCAGGACTTTCCGACGGTTTGTGGAGAAGGAACTGCTCAGTACGGCTACTCTGCAGGAGTTAATTGATTTAGCCCGGTTAGGAGGATCGGCCCGCAACGGCCAGCCGTGGCAGTACATGATCGTCAATGGTCACGATCTCTGTGCCAGGATTTTTCCCTATCTCGGTTGGGCCGGCTATCTCTCCGACTGGCATGGTCCGGTTGCCGGTGAACGGCCTTCTGCCTATATTCTCTGTCTGTTGAACAAAAATCGATTGAAAGGTCCGGAGAGTGAGGCTCAATTTGATTTGGGTATAGCGACCCAGAATCTGCTTCTCGGCGCAATGGAAAGAAAGATTGGCGGTTGCAGGATTGGTGCATTTAATCCGAAACTGGCATCGCTTTTTAAGCTTGCCGATCACCAGCATCTCTCGCTGGTAATTGCTCTTGGCAAACCCAATGAAACGGTTATTCTTGAACAAGGAAAAGATGAAGAAGATATTCGGTACTGGCGTGATGAACATGGAGTGCATCATGTGCCGAAACGATCCCTGGAAAGCTGTCTGGTTGATGTTGAATTATTAGTGCCTTACTCATGAAAGTTGGTAATAAAAACAAGAAAGCAGTGAGTGACTTTAAAATTTATAATTATAATGTTCCCCAAGGCACTATCCCCGCACAGCATGCGGACTGAACAGAGTACCCGCAAGGGGCATTAAAAAGAATCCCAGCTTATTTTCCGTTTACCGGGGCTGGATGATGGAGCAAAAAAGGTAAAAAATCTATGAGTACGCAACAGACATTTCAGCAACAGATTGATGTTCTTCGCGATCAAGTGAGACAGTTGGAAGAAGACCTGTCCGGCGACATAGTTGAACAGACGGCAAGTCGCCTGAAAGGCCTGCGCTCTTGCACCTGATAATACCAAGAAATGTGAAGATCTAAGGGTGCAATTCATTACTGTTCTCATTTATTACTATAAAAAGCTTATGCAGTTGCGAAAAGGCAACCCGGAAGAGTGGGACGAGGTCGATGAACTGTACGTCCACGATTGATGGCTGGAATATTTCCCAGATTTGTCAACGATACCTGCTTGATTAGATCCTGAAACAACTCATCTGGCCTATGTCATTTCCGCTACTCCGTACCTTCAGCATCCACTATCGGGAAAAATATGGTCACGGCGTGGGCAAGATTCCTGTCGATATGGGTCAACCGTGTCCAAATCGCGCACATGGCGGTTGCATCTTTTGCCGACCTGCAAGTTTTACTCCTTCCTATCTTAATAAAACCGATGGTGTTGCACAACAGGTGGCTGCGGGCAAATACAATCTGCTGAAAGGGCGATTTAAAAAATATTTTGCCTACTTTCAGCAGGAAACCTGCACCGCGCTCGCCGTCGAACAGTTGTTGCCTGCGTTCGAGCTGCTGCTGGTCGATGCCGATTGTGTCGGCTTGATCCTTTCCACCAGGCCGGATTACATTGATGACAAAATGCTGGTGAGGCTCGCTGAACTGGTCAACAAAACAGGCAAGGAGTGTCTTTTTGAACTTGGTTTACAGAGCATCCATGAACGTAGTTTGCAATGGCTGAATCGGCATCACAGCTTTGGCGACTTTCAGGATGCTGTCCGCCGGATCAAGGGAGCTGGATGTTTTGAGGTTGGGGTGCATCTTATCTTTGGTATTCCTGAAGAAAGTGAAGAAGATATGCTCGATTCACTCAGAACCGTTTGTGAGCTTGGAGTAAATGCCCTGAAGCTGCATCATTTGCAGGTTATTCGGGATACGCCTTTGCAAAAACTTTATCAACAGGGAAAAGTCACGTTGTTTTCCTTAGATGAGTATATCGATTTTTTACTGAAAGCATTGCCCGTGATCCCAGCAGAAGTAACCATTCACAGGCTGTGGGCAACCGCGCATCCAGGGCTGCTCGTTGCTCCCAAATGGAATATTCTGGCGAGTAAACTCAGTGAAACATTACGGGTGAAAATGGCGGAAGCGGGTCTGTATCAAGGACAGGCGATAAAGGGGGCCTAGCGCAGAAAGGAACCCCCGCGGATTAATCGTAAGACTGCGCGCGGTACTCTGTTCAGTCCCCGTGCTGTGCGGGGATTAGTTCCTTTCCAAAACAATTTTCTTGCAAAAGCGCAAGAAAATTGATTATTGGCCTCTAATCCCGCCCAAAAGATTTGCGGGACTCTTTTTAGTACTCGCTTGACGGGTGTTCTTTACAATCCCGCCCAAAAGCATCGCGGGATAAGTTCCTTCACGAAATAAATTTCTTGTAAAAAGCACAAGAAATTTATTTCTAAGTCACTAATATCCTTTGGGGCCAAAGAGCAAAGAGTCCTCTTCCTTTACAGGCGTTACTGGAGCGGTTTTA